>JABAHP010000669.1_pt2 | contig 73072 bp, 51 predicted proteins | sample 7062081 | NCBI WGS metagenome assembly JABAHP01 (sample SAMN14534357, study PRJNA622989) | marine sediment metagenome | biome: marine biome [ENVO:00000428]; feature: marine pelagic biome [ENVO:01000023]; material: deep marine sediment [ENVO:00002113] | place: India: Gulf of Kutch | collected...
AAAGGGCCGGTTTTTGCAAATATCGTCCTGGCCGATGAAATCAACCGTACCCCTCCCAAAACCCAGGCCGCGCTTCTGCAGGCTATGCAGGAACATGAGGTTACAGCTGGAGGCCAGACCTTCACGCTGCAGGAGCCGTTTTTTGTGCTGGCGACCCAGAATCCGATTGAGCAGGAGGGCACCTATCCCCTTCCGGANNCGACGAGGAAAACGAGATTGTGCGCACAACGACCGCGCTTCTCGAGCAGGATTTGCAGGTGGTGCTGAGAGGTTCGGATATATCCGATCTGCAGAGATTGGTCAGGCGTGTTCCGGTATCCGATCATGTGATAGATTATGCGGTGCGCCTGGTACGCGCCACAAGATATTCACTGGACGGCAGCGCTCTTGAATATATCAAGGACTGGGTCAGCTGGGGTGCGGGCCCTCGAGCCTCGCAATATCTTATCCTCGGTGCAAAGACGCGTGCCGTTCTGGATAATCGTCCCACACCCTCGGTCGAAGATGTGCGCGAAGTGGCCAAGCCGGTTATGCGTCACAGAATCGTAACTTCCTTTAATGCCGAGGCTGACGGCGTTACGGCCGAGCATATTATCGGACGGCTGATCGAGGATGTAAAGGAAAAGTAGCCATACTCTATGCCTGAAGATACCAAAAACTATAGACGATATTTGAAACCCGAAGTGGTCTCGCGGCTGAAGACCATGGAACTCCGGGCGCGTATGGTGGTCGAGGGCTTCATGACCGGATTGCACAAGTCGCCCTATCATGGCTTCTCGGTCGAATTTGCCGAACACCGTCAATATATGCCCGGGGATAACATCCGTTATATCGACTGGAAGGTTTACGGTAAGTCCGACCGCTTCTATGTCAAGGAATATGAGGAAGAGACAAACCTGAAGGCATATCTTCTGCTGGACACCTCGGCTTCGATGGGCTATACCTCGGATAAGAAATATCTCCAGAAGCTGGAATACTGTTCGTATCTCGCGGCGGCCTTTACATTTCTGATGTTGAAGCAGCGCGATTCAGTTGGACTTGTGGGGTTCGATGAAAAAATTCATACTTATATCCCCCCTCGTTCCTCTGCCTCGCATCTGCACATACTACTGCAGCATCTGGATAAACAAAGACCATCAGACAAGACGGATATAGCGGAGACATTACATGAGATGGCGGAACGAATTAAGCGTCGCGGATTAATCATAATTCTCTCCGATCTGCTCGATGATCCGCAGAAGATCCTGGCGGGATTGAAGCATTTCCGGCATCGGAAACATGAAGTGATAGTCCTGCAGACTCTCGATCCGGCAGAACGTGAATTCTCTTTCCCGCGTGAGGCGATTTTCGAGGATATGGAGACCGGCGAGGAGATCACGACATTACCATGGCAGATCAAAAAAGATTATCAGAAAACCTTCAATGCTGTCTTCGACGAGTTTGCGCGAGAATGCAGGATGTCGAATATAGATTATCATCGGATTGACACTTCGCAGACTTACGACTACTCCCTTTTCGCCTATCTTAATAAGAGGAGCAAGCTCTTCTAATGCCTGAACAGAAACTCAGACAGCCCTTAATAGGCGCGCACATGTCTATCGCGGGTGGAGTGTTCAATGCGATTGCATTCGGAGTCGAGATGGACTGCGCTACGATTCAGCTCTTCACCAAGTCCAATAATCAGTGGAAGGCCAAAATCCTGACCGATGAAGAGGTGGAACAATATTTTAAGGACAGGGAAAAAGCCGCCATCAACCCGGTGGTCGCACATACATCATATTTGATCAATATCGCTTCGCCGAAAGAGGATATCTACAAAAAATCGGTGGAATCCTTGATAGAGGAAATCGAGCGCTGTGATCTGCTCGGTATTGATGATCTGGTGATGCATCCTGGATCATATCTCGATACAACGGAGGAAATCGGTATAAAGAAAATCATCGATACTCTCAACGATATCTTCGAAAAAACGCATCAGCTGAAAGCAAGGATAGCGCTCGAAACCACAGCCGGGCAGGGCACAAATCTGGGTTATAAATTCGAGCAGCTGGCTGAGATGATCGATGGTATTGAAAATAAAGAGAGGATTTCGGTCTGTATGGATACCTGCCATATTTTTGCGGCGGGTTACGATATCCGCGATAAGAAAAGCTACGAGAAGACGATCAAGCAATTTGACAATATCATCGGACTTTCATATCTGAGGGCCATGCATCTAAATGACTCCAAGATGGAATTCGGCAAAAAGCGCGATCGTCACGAACACCTTGGCGAGGGTTATATAGGAGCTGATGCATTCAAGTTCATTATGCAGGATGAGCGACTCAATAATATTCCCAAGCTGCTGGAGACTCCCAAGGAACGCGACGGGATTAATATGGACAAAGTTAATCTTGCCCTTCTGCGAAAATTCCATAAATCATAAACCAAGAAGATAATTTATCAACGGAATACAAGATCATGAAAATCGGATTCATCGGATTGCCCCAATCCGGTAAAACGACAGTCTTCAACGCAGTTAGCCCGCATCACCAGGAATCCCATATGGGTGCGGCCAAAATGGAAGTCAAGCGCGGTATAGTGAAGGTTCCCGATGAACGTGTATGGGAACTTGCCAAAATGTACGAACCCAAAAAAGTCACCCTGGCCGAAATTGAATTTATGGATGTGGGCGGTGTCAGCGGGAAAAAAGGCGATATATCCAGAACTGAGAAGGATATCCCTCCTGCCCTGCGTGAACCGGAAGTTCTGGCTCATGTAGTCAGGGTTTTCAGGGATGAGATTATTCCTCACCCGGAGGGCTCTGTCGATCCCGACCGGGATATCGATAATGTGGAAAGTGAGCTGATTTTTAACGATTTCATTTCAACAGAGGCGCGTCTCGAAAAAATCGGCCGCCAGGCCCGTCTGGCAGGAGATGAATCGGCCAAACGCGAGATGAAGGCCCTGGAAAAGGTCAAGGAACATTTGGAAGCTGAGAAACCATTAAGATTGCTCGAGCTGACTGCCAATGAAGGCAAACTGATCAAGGGATTTCAGTTCCTGAGCCAGAAGCCGAAGCTCCTGATTCTAAATGTCGGCGAGGAAGATATCCCGCGCATGGACGAGATCAACAAGGAGTACGCAGAAAAATATTCAGGCAAGGATGTTGATGTCGTTGCTATCTGCGGCAAAGTACAGGCAGAAATTAGTGAGCTCGATGAGGAAGATCGTGAAGAGTTCATGAAGGATATGGGCCTGTCGCAGTCGGCGCTGGAGAAGCTGATCCACAAATCCTTCGATCTAATGGGATTGATAACGTTTTTAACCGGTGGAGATAAAGAGGTCCACGCCTGGACCATTCCGGAGGGTACAAAAGCGCCGCAGGCGGCTGGAGTGATTCACGATGATTTCGAGAAGGGCTTCATTAAGGCCGAAGTCTACTCTTATGACGAGTTAGTAAAATATGGCTCAGAAGCGGAAGCCAGGAAGCATGGCTGCCTGCGTCTCGAGGGAAAAGACTATGTGGTCAAAGATGGTGATTTCATTATCTTTCGTTTCAATGTCTGAAATATTCAAATCAAAGCCAGTTCGGATCTAATCCCCATAAAGATCAACTTTTAATTTATTATCCCGACGATTTTCACGCAATTGCTCCAGCCCAGGTGTGAGGATTGTTTCCAGGGATCGCTCCGGCAATAATTCCTCCGAGCTTCGTTTGAGTTCCAGCTTTTGTGCAGCTTTTGTGCGCCATCCGAGACGATTGAGGACAGAATAAAAATAGAGGCTCTTTCGCTGCATCTCTTTGTATGAATCGGCCCCAAACAGTCCCCAGATACATGTCTGCGGAGCTTGATCAATCAAAGAATAATGGATTTTCCAACTTTCCAGCTTTTCCCCATAGCTCCTGGAAATATAATGCGGGATTTTTTCCAAATGCCATTTTGCCGACACCATTACAATCATGGCCATCTGACCGGAGTCAGATTTCAGCACAATCTGATTATCCATAATTCCCGCTGTTATGTTCTGATTCAGGATTATGTTTCCGCTAAAAAGGTGATTGCCCGATCCCAGGAATTCGTCTTTGATGAGATAAACCGATCCAGCCTTATCAAATTGAATCGACCGCCTGGTCATCACGGGACTGTCGAGCCGCATATATCCCGAATGTGAAGCTGAAATAGAATCAAATTCGGGATTGGAATCCCAGGTGATATCGTTAATCTCAGCATCTTTTCTCACCGAGAATAGTATCTTCGGCAGAAATCGGTTGATCTCCTGACCGTCTACCTCCAGCGTGGAATGCGAGGCTGTTTTTCTGAAGTAGTTCCTGCAGGATGAATCACCGGTATAGACATAAGTCCCCGAGTCCACAATGAAGTTCTCATCACCATACGAAAACTCAATTGAGAGTAAATCATTATGTTTGTGGCCTGCAAATACAAGTTCAGTAGCGGCATTTGCAAAGAAGCCCAGGTAGCTTCGCTTATCACGCATGACCGCTAGGCCAGAATCCTCGAAAAACATGGATCGTTTCTTTTTGCGCTCTAAGACAAGCCGGTCGAAATATTGCCTGAAACCATTTTCACCGCACCATAACAGAAGTTCCGGAACAGGGCTTACCTTTTCCGCGCAATATCCTTTAAGTCCAATTGCAACAGATGCCAGATCGAGTATGTCCCTGGTATCACGCTCATGCCTCTTGACAATCTTAAACAGCCTGTCGGAACCGCTGTCGCCGAAATTCGGGACGGTATTATCATTTTTCGAAAGTGAATAAAGCGCAGCGCAGCTTTGCATGATCCGGGCTTTCCATTCATCCTGAAAACCACAGCCGAATCGTCTCTCAAAATTATACACAAAAAGATATGTATCCAGCATCATGATCTGGTAATTAAGGGATGACTCATAACAGGTACCATCCGGGCTAACCTGATTGAAAAGCTCCTTTTCGAGTTCCTTTCTGGCAAACTCATGCCAGAGTCGGCCGTCCTCAAGATTGAAAAACAATCTGCCTATCACCAAAAGTCCCGTCAAATCGATTATGTAGTGATTATTGTTCATTTCGAGAGGGCAGTCGGTCAGATGTTGCCGGATCAGATATCCATGCTTATAAAGCGCATGGAAAAATTTCGACTTGAAATCGGTTGAAAATGATTCCGAATCAAAAAGCTCATAGGCCGCCAGCCAGTTTAATGCACGGATTGAAATCTCCATGGCGCTGGCCCAGTTTATTCCATAGGGGCAGGGATTTTCAAAAATCCAGTCTTCGATTAAAGTAATAAATTTGTGGTGATATTTATTCAGATTGGCGAGTCTATATGCCAGCGCCAGACTTGTCAGATATTGAAAGCGCGAAATCTCCCATGGAACCTTGACGTCGGAGTTATCCCCCCAGAATATCAAGGGCACATTCCGATATAAATCCCGCTTCCAGGTTCTTCCAGACTTGAAATCAAGATGCCAGTTGATTTTGGCCCCGAGATATGTCGGACCGCTACCCAGAACATCGAAGCAATTCTCACAGACATGCTCCGCATTTCCAAGAGTCTCTTTTACGAATTCAGGATAGTTTTTGCGAAGTAAATTACAGATATTCTCTATATCAGAAGAGCTGAAGATCCAGTCCTGTGAATCGACGTAATCAAAAAGAGCCTGTGCTGAAGAATATCCACCCTTGTCATGTAATTCGCACTCGAATTCTCTGACGCTCAACGGATCGAAAACTGCTTCAGGGCTAATCATTTTCCCCCAAAAATCTAGATGGAAGAAGAATCATATCTTTGATATTTCTCTGATTCTTCTCTCTTCTCCCATCATGAAATCAAAAAACTGAACTTATTCTTCAATATTTTTCAACACAATCTTGTCGGTTGAGGTCAACCTCTCAGCTTCATCCTCCTGTTTGGCCTTGTCAGCGAAATGTTCTCGCAGAATTCGCACAACCCTCTCGGCGGTCTGGCCGTCCCACAAGAATGGACGTCTGCGTGACAGCACTCCCTCCTGCATGTAATAATCAACCAAGCCAATTATTTTCTTTAGACTCAAGCCTACGACTTTGTTTGTCCCGTCGGTAACCGTAACCATGCGCTCTGTATTTTTGCGGAGTGTTAAACATGGTACTCCCAGAAAAGTCGCCTCCTCTTGAATACCTCCGGAATCAGTCATTACGATGAAGGCATTTTTCTGGAGTTTAATAAAATCGAAATATCCGAGCGGATCGGTGAGAATTATATTTTTATTATTCAGAATCGAGCTGTGTCCGCCGCTGTTGTCCAGATTTTTTCTTGTCCGGGGATGTATAGGAAATACAATCTTGCAGCGTTCAGCCGCAGCGCTGAGGATTTCGGCAATCTTGTCAAGATTCTCGTGGTTATCGACATTCGAAGGTCGATGCAGTGTAACAAGTATATATCTTTCCCCTTCGACCCTCAGTTTGTCGAGAATTTTGGATTTTTCCGCCTGGGGAAGGAAGTATTTCAGTGTATCGATGATTATATTTCCGACAAGGAATATTCTGTCGACATCAACGCCTTCTTTAATCAGATTCAAATTGGCGTCGTCGCAGGTGGTGAACAGCATATCCGCTAATGTATCAGCCACCACTCTATTAATCTCCTCAGGCATGCTCTTGTCATGGGATCGTAGACCTGCTTCCAGATGGGCGATCGGAATACAGAGTTTTGAGGCTACCAGAGCCCCGGCCAGGGTGGAATTGACATCGCCAAAGACGACCACCATATTCGGCTTCTCAGATTCCATGATCTCCTCGGCCTTGATCATGATATTGCCGGTTTGATGTGCATGGCTGCCGGACCCCACCTCCAGGAAGAAATCCGGTTCAGGCAGGCCGAATTGATCAAAAAAGACACGCGACATGGTATAATCATAATGCTGGCCGGTATGCACAATGCGCGGGTTGAAAATGGCGGGATACTTTCGAAGCTCAAAGTATAATGGAGCCAGCTTCATGAAATCGGGTCTCGCACCCGCCAGAAGTAATATCTTTATCATACCTCGACTGTCCTTTTCTTTTGAGTTCTCTCGCGCGGCGAGCTCTTTTTCCTTGCCTGTCGTGCAGGTTTCTCAGGAGCGGATTCAGGACCACGTCTGAGCATAACTCCGCGCACTTCCCTGTCTGCTTTCTCTATCCTGGAATTAGGTGGTTTCACTTTTAAAACGGCAATACACGCGATTACTGTCAATATAGATACCAGACACATAGCAATCACAGCGAATTCCGAAATTCGGGTATTCGACTCGGTATAGGGGAGTCTGATGCTCCCCAGCCTGAATTGCCCAATTCGCCCAGCGAGCAACAGGCGAGTCTTCTGTCTTTCAAGTTGAACTTTCAAATCAGCCGCCTTCTCTAATTCTAGCTGGTCATGCTCGGAGACTGACTGAATGGTCTTATCCAGCATGCTGATCTTCTCTTCGATTTGCCGCTGTCGCCTTTGTGACAGGTATTGCTCGAGCTCGTTCGCATAACTTTCAGCAATCTGCCGTGATAAATCCGGGTACTGAGTGGTTACGGACAATTTCAGCACATTTGAATTTTCGAGCATATCTATCTCCGTAATCTCATTCAGTTCCTGAAGAGCATAGGTGATATTGCTTAGGGAAAAGTACTGCATTAGATCCATATCATAATGTTTGTATTTAAAATTAACCGAGTATTTGGCCCGCAGTATATCCATTTGGACCTGTGGTGATCTGAGTATTGCGGAATATGTTTCAAACGGCAGCTCCCTGTTGGGAATAAGAACACTGTAATCGTCTCCNNCCCGAACATAAAGGCAAAGAAAAAGGCGGCCACAAGAATTGACAATATGATCCGTTTCTTATCCGAAAGAACACCTAAAACCGAAAGATATACCTCTCCGCTCTCTTTTTTCTTTCCCGATTTGTTTCTGGTCTGTCTTATCTCCATAATTTCAACCCATTAATCAATTCTTGATGCTGAATGGCCTCGTCTCCAATTCCCGGTATAAAATGTGATTTTGAATTCAGGCAAACTCTGCCATTAGCCATAATTACCCTGATATTATTTTTATCGGCATATTGAAGCAAACCTGCCGCCCGGTGGAGAGAATATTTGGACCCCATATAGCCGATATAATTGGGCTTTATTAATGATGTCCATGGGGGATTTGAATCGATCCAGACAGTCCAGGATATAACTGTCGCGCAGAAGAAAAATAGAAAAATATAAGCCAAGATTGAGATCTTAATCATACATGCCTCTCTCAAATCCTATTTTAAGGCAAATTTCCTGAAATTTGTTTATGCAAGTCCAATGCCGAACTTGGCATTCAAAGGTTATCTTAATGCAGTAGAATGGTTTATGATCGAAGCATAGCTGATTTTAGGCTTATCTTTATGACAATGAGAGAAATAATTTACGATCTGGCGGAAATTTTTTCTACTTAATGCGCTTATGAATTGCAGACAGGGCTTCATGCGCGCTCAAAAGAGGTGTATCGAACTTTTCCTGGGTCTGTTCGACATTCAAACCGGCATACTGAGGCCTTCGGGCAGGACGTTTCTGGTGTATAGCAGTTGTCGGTTTGACCAGATCTTCATCAAAGCCGAAAACCCTGGCAAAGACACGCGCAAATTCATAACGGGATAGATAATCTTTACCTCCCAGATGCAGCATTCCCTTGTAACCTTTACCAATCGCTTCCAGGAGAAGCTCGGCCAGATTCTCGACCCAGATTGGATTGGCATAGATATCCTCCGGGGCCTGAACCTCTTTGCCTGCTTTCAGGCTGTCATAAAAGTAGTTTATAAGATTGGTCTGGCCCCGATTAGGAAGGCCGAAAAGAGCGCAGGTTCGGGCAATCAGATAGCGGGCATAATTATCCGTAATATATTCCTCGGCCATCAATTTGGTGCGGCCGTAATAATTGAGCGGGGCCGGATTGTCATCCACGTTGGCTGGATGATCCACACCATTAAAAATATAATCGGTTGATATCTGAATAAAATGGGTTCTCGAATCCTTGGTAGCATTTATCAGATTTTCAACTATGGAAAAATTGGATTTGAGGGCACGTTTACGATCAGATTCACATCCATCAACATCAACCCATGCAGCAGCATTGAGAATGATATCGGGATTGTGGTCATGGATCAGATCAGCGGCGGCTTTTTTATCGGACAGATCAGCCCGTACAATTTCGAGGTCATGAGGCGGATTGTCAATTTCGGTCCTGTTAATTACGGCCGCAAGATCATAATGACCTTTGAATTTCCTCAATACGGCCTGCCCCAGAAGTCCGGCCGCCCCGGTGAGAACCATTTTTTCAGTAGATTTTGCCATACCTAATTCCTCAAGAAATAACTCAAAGGGATTTTATAATCTACTCATTGCGGCCTATGGGTCAAGTAAACTTTATGCTTTCTTTAGATTAAACTTGCCAAATAGAGTTATTTTCCTCAACTTCTGAAAATGATTCCCGTGATTTGCGCCCATAGAGGCGCCTCACATAAATACGCCGAGAATACGCTGGAGGCCTTCCGAAAGGCTGTGGAGCAAAAGGCCGATTCAATCGAAGTCGATGTACGCCAGACGAGGGATGGGGTATTGGTGGCCTGCCATGATTTCAACCTATCCCGGCTTACAGGGATTTCGGCCGATCTTTCGGAGCTGAATCTTGATGATTTCAAGAAGCTCCGTATCAACGGCCGTGAACCGCCCGCCACGCTTCAGGAAATCGTATCTGAGATCGCAGATCCGATTTCGATAGTCTTAGATATAAAAGAAAATCACCTGGAGCAGAAAATCCTGAAGCTGATCTATGATAAATCTATGGAAGACAGGGTGATCCTCTCCAGCTTCGATCCCCGTATTCTGGCCAATGTTAAACGTCTGAATCCGGAGATAAAGACCGCCCTGATTGCGGGACCCATTTCCATAATGCCCCTGGCTGTCAATGTATGCTTTTACCTTCGAAGGGTGTCGGAATACATAAAATCAGACTATATGCATTTAAGTTACATGAATATCCTGTACAGAGGCTATCGCACATTATCGCGCTGGGGATACAAGATATCATACTGGACAGTGGATCATCCCCGGGATATCAGGAACGTTGTAAGCCTCAATCCCGAACTTATAATCACCAACCGTCCCGGGCTCGCCAGAGCGGTACTGCAAAGAACCTTGCGCTAAACAATCGAAAATCTCTTCTTTTTAAATCAGATTTTATGAGGGCTTGACGAAGATTCTTAAAATCCCCACACCGGTCATAACAGCTATGCTTACGATGATTCCGGCAATGATAACTCCCAAGGCAAGAAACCAGAAGGCCTTTTTCATGTCGAGTTTCAGCAGCCATGCCGCCAGGGTACCTGTGTAGGCACCAGTTACCGGTAACGGTATGGCCACAAAAAGCATAACGCCCCAGTAACCATATTTCCTGACCTTCTCCTCAGCCCGATTCAATGTACGGTGAACATATCTGTCAAAGACAAGCTGATAGACTCTGACTTTGTAGAATAAGTTGTGCAGGGTTTTGAGAAAGGTATAAAAGATGGGGATCACCAGCATATTTGCGATGACACAGAGGAAATAGGCAGTGACCAGGGGGATTCCCTTTGCAACAGCCAGAGGAATTCCGCCCCTCAGTTCTGCTATCGGAAGGAGAGAGAGTATGAATGCTTGAATATAAGGGCTCATCCAGTATTATATTTATTTTCAATATATTTCAATTCAGAACTCGATTTCAGGATTATAATTCTGTTAAAAAAAAGATGCAAACCATATCTGAAAGATTCAGACATGGTTTGCATCAAATTAATCCTGTTTGCTACTATTTCAATCTCAAGATTAGAAGTTGAGCATCATTGATGTCTGCAGACGCAGATTATCATAATCGACCGTGGATTCATCGATATTTACATATTCGGTATTCCAGTATGAGAGTTCAGCACCAATGATAACGTTTTCGACCAGCAGATAGTTGATATTTCCAAAGATGCTCTGGTTCTGTGATCGTCCGGTGCCAATATCATCCTTGTCAACAGTATCCAGGCCAAAGCCGGCGGCGAGTTTCACTCTCGGGGAGGCCTGCATCCATGCGGAGGCCCAGCCACCGGTAGAGTTGACACCCTCGATAGTGCTGTTGTTCAATATGCCTCCAAAATAGCTCTGCAGGTTCGAACCAGTATAGATTTCACCCATGAACCCGTAACCATTGGGGAATGAGAAAGACATATGGCCGTTGATGGCCCAGCTGTCATAACTTTCCGATCCGCCCAGATTGGTCTCGGACTTGAGGGTACCCCAGAGTCCCGAGATACCAATGCGGGCTGAAGTGCCAGAGCTGAAATTATGATCGATATCGAACATTCCCTGGAATGACGGAATACCGGCATCAGTACCGTCATCAGTACCGTCCGCATTCTCGCCCGCGGCCAGTGTGAATGTCGGGGTCAGGTCACTTCCGATCGTGCGGAAGAAACCGCCGGCGATTGTCATATTGGTGTTTACACCGCTTCCAAATGTGTGCCAGAGACTGATCTGCGGCCTGCGGTAACCGATGTTTCCGCAACCCCAGAGAACCGGGTAGTTCAAGGTTGACGGATTCAGCGGTGATATCATGTCATAGGTTTGGCCCGCAACAATCTTCGTATGGCCGAGCAAAACAGAGAAATAAGCATGCCTCAAAAGAAGCATGGGCTCATTTTCGGGTACTGATCCAACGGAAGCGCCGGCATAAAGATCAAATTCGATCTTTCCTTCGACTTCAGCATTCTCGTACTCGTTGCCGGTCAGCAAAATACCGAATCTTGATTCGTTGGCAGTCATATTGTACTGCTCATCATTATCCTCAAACTGCTGAGGACTGACCCACATGATAAAATTACCATGACTGGTCAGATTTTGATCATAGGCTCCATCGAGTTTGAGAAAGCCATAGAGATCAAAATCAATTGATGCTCCATGTCCTGCGGTTGCGCCGAGAGCAAAAAGAGCAAAGACTACTGTAATAAGTGCCCTTTTCATCATCCCTCCTTAGATTAATGATTCTTTAGTTTAATTCTTTAACTATTTCGACTCACCCTACTATTGAAAAAACAGCAGACAAGCTATTCCCTTTGGATGTCAATCTTTATCTTTAATTTCGGCCAAATTTCCCAATACTTAAGAAAAAAGAGGTTAAAAAAGGCCCCGTCATATTTGCCATGACGGGGCCTGATACGGAAATTATAAGCTATTCAATACAAATAGATTACGGACAATCGGCACATGGTTCCGCGCCGCCAGTAAAGATATAATTGATAATGTAAACCGCATCTGAGACATTAACCTCAAGATCACAGTTTACATCTGCGGCCTGTAACGGCTGCGGCTCCTGTCCTCCTATGAAAACGAAATTAATAATGTAAACAGCATCGCTTACATTTACTGTCTCGCTGCCATCAGCATCACCGCAGACATACTGGGGTTCAGCCATGACCTCGAGCTCAGCAGGTATTACTACGGTGGCATTAGCCGGATCATTATTGGCAATAATAATATCCGAAATATATGTTCCCGCTTCCAGTGACTCGGTTGTCACAAAATCGCAATGGATTGTATCCGCCGCACCACCCGGAATTTCGCCCTCTGTCTTATCCAGGAGCAGCCAGTCAAAGGGCTTGAAGAACTCGATCGCCAGATTGTCATGCAGATACGGCGCATTGTAAACGACCTCGAGGCCGTCATTGCCGAGTGCATTCTCTATTCCTATGGTATTATTCAAAATATCGAATCCCGGAGCAATTGTCCTGTATTGGTACTTAATCCGGCCTTCACTGGTCAGAATGACTTCCATAGTAATCACATCGCCGGGATCTGCACGATATTCCGGATAATCTTCAAACTGGATCACACACCTCTCGCCGTTCGTATGGAAGTATACATGTGCATCGGTATTGTCATAATCCGTGGGATCAAGATCATCCCACAGAAATGCAAGAATATTGTTGGGGACTGTTGCGGTCGGTATCGGCCTTCCGATCCTGGCTTCCATACTTGTTTCGTCGAAACCGATTATCCCATTGGAGCCAATATAGATCTGGTTATATGTATTGCCGTAGTAAGTGAAATCGAATCCAAGATCAAACGGTCCAATATAATTATCGTCATCGAGCTGGCTGACCAGATCAGTTCCTGTCGAGGAGACATCGACCCAATCGAAGACCGGGCCGCCGGATTCATCCGAATCCAGCCAGTAATATCCAAAATCATCGGGACCGCCTTTAGTCTCCTCTATCGGGCTGCCAAGATAATCGATATCGCTTCCCTTGGGCTCATCGTCGGTGTAAACATGAGCAGGATAATCGCGGCTGGCCGGGGCAAAAATACCATCCTTTACAACATGCGGATTGATCCTGACATTGTAGAGCAATCCTCCCGGACCGGTATTTTCAATAATCAGTTCAGCTTCGCTGGAATCTCCCTGCATTAGGCTCTCGCTAAAGAGGCCGGGGGATGTATTTATTGCAGGAGCGCGATCGAGACGAATGTCGTCGATAAACCAGTCATCTTCTCCTGCATCAGAACCGAATGTGCGGAACATGATCTGAAGGTTGCTGTGATGGGCATCGGCGGGCAGAGGGATATTTACATATTCGAAATCACTCATCGCCTCGCCTCCACCCTCATGAACCATGAGATTAGTCCAGACCCCTGCTGAGTTGCGATATTCAATCCAGAGGTTGTCTCCTAACTCGGGGACATCCTCGTCGCCGCCCATTTCATAATAATAGGAAAGCAGCACATCATCATAGGCGGAAATATCAATAAGCTGAGTGGCCATAGTGTCCTTACCGCCATCAAGATTATAGCAATATGGCATTGAAGGCGTACCCGGGGCCGAATAGCGCATCACTCCTCCAATGTATGTAAACCAGCGTTGAGTATAGAGTGAATCATCGGGGAAGGTCTCGTACCATGGAATTCCCGCCGGTGTTCCGGCCGAAACAGTCTCGATCATTGCATAGGCGGTTATATTATTGTCGCCCTGTGAGATTAAGGTGACGGTTGTGGAATTATTAGCATGCAGCGGCGTACCGACCGGGACTTCCACCTTGACCACCACATCAATTGAGTCCCCGCCAGCGACAGGACCAGTTGATGTAATCTGGTTTGTTCCTGTTGCATCAAAGAAGGCCACATTCCAGGCACCGGTGTAGGTCAGATCAAAAATATCCTGCAGGAAGCCTTCATTATAGACCCGCAAGCTATAGACTGCGCTGTCGCCCGCCGGGCCGTATTCGCTCTGGAAAGAAGGTCCCACGGCAACGTCATAATCTGAAGGATGACCTACGTAAATATCATCAACAAACCAGTCATCATAGTTGCCCGAGGTTGCGGTGCACCTGATACTCAGGCGGAATCCGGCGTGCATAGCTCCCGGGGGAAGCTGCAGTTCAACCTCCTCAAACTCGGTCATGTCCGGATCAGAGCCCAGATGACGGAACAGCTCAATCCAGTTGCTGTCGGCATCAAGATATTCAATAATCAGGTCATCGCCAGCATCCGGCGATTCAGCTTCACCGGTTTGCTGGTAGGCATACTCTACAACCACATTAGTTTCGTCTTTGAGATTGATCATCTCGGTGATCAATTGATCTCCGCCATCCGGATCACCATTGAAATTCACGCTGTATGGAGAGCTCGGCTCATCTATACCGGAAGTATTAATCTCCGCGCCATCCCACGATTCCCATTTGGTATCATCGAAAGTCGTGGTCACAAAAATATCGGTGAATGGAATCTCCCAGGGTTCGCCGGTTGAGATGGTTTTGAGTACCGCCGTTTCGCTCAGCCCCGGCTGATTGAATGACTCAGCCACAATATCAACCGAATCATATTCACCCTCGAGACTGGATGGCACCAAAACTCTCACATAGAACGGCAGGCTGTCTCCGGACAGCATAAGAGTGGTCTGGCTGATCTGATTGATCCTGGGCTCATCCCAGATCGAGGTTTCCCAGAGATTGCCCGCAAGGGTCAATGAATACTGGTCCTCGTAAGCGCCGTTGTTGATAATATACATTTCGCTCCAGACTGTGTCATATGCTGGAGCCGCAACGGTATAGCTCGATGGCTCCAGGATTATGTCATAATCCAGCACTGAGAATGTAAATGTATCGGTAGTATCCGCGTCACCGTCGATATTTTGCGCATATATATAGTAATTTATTGTGGTACCTGGCTGCTGGGCCGGTATGAATGCATTGTATTCATCCTCTACACCGATCGGCAGCAATGTATCCTCATACCAGGTGGAATTTATTTCATAATACAGCAGAAGCGAATCATCAACCAGATCGGTCATTGACCATATAACCGCTGAAACCTCATAATCATTGAGGCTGTCCCGGGTATCCGGCAAAGGCGTATGGGTTATAATAATGGATCCCATCTGGCTCAGGGCATTAAAGACATTGATCCGTCCCCATCCGAACTGGTTATCAAATCCAGCCGGTCCTAGGTCATCAGAGGTGTTAATCATAATCTGCTTGACTGAATCGGGAGTTAATGATGGATTCATGCTGAGAATCAGGGCTGCAAAGCCAGCCACATGCGGGGTAGCCATCGAAGTTCCCGCCAATGGCGCATAGCTCTGCGGCAGGCCATAATTCGTGGTCAGGTAACAGGGGTAGTTCGGAAAAGTGGATATGACATCATCAGCATTAAATGGGCTTCCTGTTCCGCCCGGTGCGGCTACTGTAACCTCGGGGCCGATACTCGAGAAGCTCGAACTGGCATCATTGGTATTGGTCGAGGAAACACAGATGACGTTATCATAATTGACCGAATAAGCTCCCGGCCAGCTGACCGATCCCTGATTGTTGTTGCCCGCTGCTGCACAGAGTACTACGTCATTGCTGTCGGCATAGGCCACGCCATGCTCTTTAGTGGCACCCGCAGACCCACCGCCGGAATAATTCAGTACTTTACAGCCATTATCGACGCCATAGATACAGCCATCACGGAAATATTCATGCGAACCGGACCCGGACGAACTGAAAACCTTAATCGCCATAATCTTCACATTCCAGGCTACTCCGGCTACGCCAATGCCATTATTGCTTTCAGCTCCAATGGTTCCGCTGACATGTGTGCCATGGCCATTATCGTCCAGAGGCTCCATATCAAGATTGATAACATCCTGGCCCAAAATGAAGCGGGCGGGATCATCGAGATCGGGATGACTGAGCAGGCCGCCCTGAATCGGGATACCGCTGTCCAGTACTCCTACGATGATAGTATCGCTGCCGGTGCTTATATCCCAGCCCTCAGGAGCGTCAATATCGGCATCAGGGGTTCCGCCGGGCGGCACCTGGCCAGTATTATGATAATGCCATTGGGTATTGAACAATGAATCGTTGGGAATAACGTACATACGATCCACCAGATTCGGTTCGGCATATCTGACGATTGAAATCTGTTCGATTTCTTCGATTAGCTCGAAAAGGCCACTTCTTTCCTGGGCCTTGAGCTTCATAAACCCCCATTTGTCGGCTTCCCGGACAATTTCAACAGGGTAGCCTTCGATAAACTGCTCAAACTCAGCCTGAGACTTGTTCGGCTGCAGCATCAACAGAATTTCTCTATCTAAATATTCAATCTGTTGCCCCCGCCATTGTCCTGAAAGGATCTCCACGCCTTTCAAGGTTTCTGCTGAAACCAGAGCGGCGGATCCCCACAACAGAATAATGCATAGTGCTGTGATGGGTAACGTTTTTTTGAGCATGTAACCTCCGACAGATAGGTGGGTAATTTTGGGTTCATCTTTATTAAAATAATTAATTTTCTGAAAAGGTCAAGAGTAGTCTAATCCCCTTACAACCTTAAATTTCCGCAAAATACCGACTATTGTAAAATATCGACTATAATAGTATTGATTCAGCAGATTGTCAACACAAAATTGGATCATAAAACCGGATAAATTTAATTAAGATCAATTTGATGTTGTATTTTTTCTGAAAAACGATATATTGGATTATGTCAACAGAGCAGGAATACTTACACACAAAGATCTTCTTGCTTCGCAGATGTTAGAAAATGCAATTTTGATTGCAGAAAATTAATTCATTTGATCTTACGCTGTGGAAATTATCTTATTCTAACGATAATAACATCAATAACATAAATGTAGAATTGTGAGGTTTTAATGCATTGGAAGAATCTGCCTTTCATTCTGTTAGTTTCTGGACTTGTCCTTCTACTGAGCGCTCCTGATTCCACATCCCAGGTTTCAGTTGGAGGCGAGCCGCCCAGCTTCAGCAGACTGGCAAAGGATAATATTCATACTATCACAATGGGATATGTCGATGTGGAAGTGTTGCTTGCTGAAGATTCTATTGATGAAGAAAACGGCCTGCCGCCCCGGTTCGGATATCCATTTAAGGTCAATTATGATCTGGAGAATTCCGGTACATGGGAGACATTGCCTGACGGCAGCCGTCTCTGGCGCCTACGCATTGCCTGCCCCGGGGCCTATTCTATAAATCTGATATATGACCATTTCTGGCTGCCAGAGGGCGCGCGTTTATTCCTGTACAATGATGATCATAGCATGGTTCTAGGTGCCTTTACACCTCAAAATAATAAATCCTGGGATGAATTTGCAACCGGCCTGGTTAAAGGGGACATTTGCTATTTGGAATATCACGAGCCTGCCGATGTCGAATCACAGGGTATTATTAGCATCAGCAGCATCATTCACGGATATAAAAATCTGTTCAATAGTAAGGAAGTTGATGGTATTCTCGGTTTTGGAGATTCCGGCTCCTGCAATAACAATGTGAATTGCCCTGAAGGCCTTCCCTGGCAGGATGAGAAGCGTGCTGTGGCGATGATCCTAACCTCAGGCGGATCGCGTCTCTGCTCCGGTTCATTGATCAATAATGCCCGAAGCGACTTAACTCCCTTCTTTCTGACCGCCAATCACTGTCTTCCAGGCGCCTCAACCTGGGTATTCATGTTCAATTATGAAAGCCCGACCTGCGATAATATTGATGGCCCGACATGGATGACTGTCTCCGGCAGCACACTCAGGGCTAATAATTCTTATTCCGACTTCGCACTTCTGGAACTGGCGGAGGCTCCGCCGGATTCCTATGAAGTATTCTATGCCGGCTGGTCGCGCATCGATACCGCTGCCTCGAGTGCGGTGGCGATTCATCATCCCAGCGGAGATATCAAGAAGATTTCATTCGAATATGACCCGTTGGCCTCGACTTCTTACCTCGGCGGCCCCGGAAGCGGAGATTCTCACTGGCGTGTGGAAGACTGGGATGACGGCACGACTGAGCCCGGTTCATCCGGATCCCCCCTGTATGATCCAAACCACCGAGTTGTGGGTCAGCTTCATGGAGGGTATGCTTCCTGTACCAGCCAGACTCCCGACTGGTATGGAAAATTCTCTAAATCCTGGGATTACGGCAGCTCGGCATCCACCCGTCTGAAAGAGTGGCTTGATCCTGATAATACTGGCGTCTGGGTTATTGACGGAGTAGATGCAACCGGCGTTTCCATAACCCATACTCCTCTGGAAGATACCAAGGATAATGTAAATGACTACGAAGTGGTGTGTGAGATAACATCAAATGCCGACCTGGTGACAGATTCTCTGCTTCTATATTATGAGATAAATACAGTTTGGACCGATGTTCAACTGACTTTCACCGGAACAGAAGATACATATAATGCATTTATTCCAGCTCAGCCTTCCGGCACGACTGTAAATTATTATCTCTTCGCAAAAAATATTGATGGTGATGCCGATACGACAGACACTTTCTCTTTCTACGTTATAGATTATGATGTCATACTCGATCCTCTAAGCGCCTCTTCTACCGGTTCTGTTGATGATACGCTCTGGTACGATTTCACGGTGACCAACAACGGCGTTTTCAATGATGATATCGCTCTGACGATCCTGGGCAACGCCTGGCCGACAACAATCTGGGATGCTTCAGCTTCGACAGAAATAAGCTCCACCGGTCAATTGATTCCGGACGAGATATTTGATTTCAAGGTGCGGGTGATCGTCCCTGACAGCTACTATGGCGATGCTGACACTGCTGAGGTAAAAGCTGCTTCCGGCGGAAACAGTTCCATCAGCGAAAGTGCAACAATACGGACAATCTCAGCCGGTGAAGCGGCCAATATACCATTTACTGATGAATTCGTAACAACCACGCTTGATCCGGCAAAATGGGTTTATAATACCGGGGCCGAGATCAATGATCTGGCCTACAGCGAGCCCTCTACTCCATACAGCTTGAATCTGAATGGTGATCCTGCCGGATCGGACACTGTGCTATCGGTGGCTATTGACTTGAAAAGTGAGACCAATGTTATAGTCAATTATTTTTATCAGCAGACCGGCAGCGGAGAATCGCCGGATACCGATGATGATCTTATAATTTCATACATTAACAACATTGGTGACTGGGTTGAGTTAAATCGTCACCTGGGCGCCGGAAGCGATATGAATACATTTGGAGAGGTAGAATTGCCGCTGCCAGCCGATGCTTACCACTCCGGGTTCAGGATCAGGTTCCATAATATCGCCACAGCCGGCAATTATGATGACTGGTTTGTTGATGATATTTATGTCGGCGAGCCATCAGATTATGATTTTTCTGTATCACCCTCCATTCAGAGCCTGTATGGCCCGGCAGGTGATTCGGCAACGTATTCGGTCTGGATTTATAATGAAGGTGCGCTAGCCGACACCTATGATCTGGTTGACTCTATCGGAGACTGGGATGTTACGTTCTTTGATGCCTCGGGCAGCACCCAGATTACGACAACTGCATCGGTACCGCCCACTGATTCTTTGGAGTTCCTGGCCAAGGTGGCAGTTCCTGTCGGAACGCCGCTGCATGTAACCGATACGGCAACAATATATGTTCGTTCGACTGGAAATCCGACCATAACAGGTTACACGCTGATAGCGACATTCTCGGCCGGATTCCCTGCCCAAATACCGTGGAGCGAATCATTCCCGGATGATACCCTCTATACTCAACGCTGGTTCAGATACCAGAATGTTTATGTTTCTGCACTTGGATTGAATGAGCCGTCGCCGCAATATTCCATGAATATAGATGGGGACCCGGACACAGCGACCTCACAGCTTATAGACCTGGACGGCAAGGCTGATGTCTATGCATCTTTCTTCTACCAGGCCGGCGGAGGAGGAACGATGCCCGGTACAGGTGAGGATTTAGTGATCGAATATAGAAATGCCAGCGGAAACTGGATGCCTCTGCAGAGTATTGCCAGCAATAATATAGCCATGGACAATTTCGATTTCATGACAATCCTGCTGCCGGTAGACTCATATCACAGCAGTTTCCAGCTGCGTTTCAGATCTTCCACATCCTGGGTCAGCGGCGACTGGTTTATAGATAATATTCGCATTGATTATGCTCCCCAGATCGATGCCTCGCCGAGCGCTCTCAGCGCTCAGCTTGTGAAGGGTGATTCTGCCGAAACCGATCTGATCATTAATAATGGCGGGTTGGGCATCCTTGATTATGATCTGGATGTAATCTATAATATCAACCCCCTCAGCCTGTTTTCATATCTGTACGAACAAGGAATGGTGCAGCCTGCATCCTCGTCATATCCCGAGGAGGCGTATTTGCCTGGTCTATCCAAAGGCGGAGTAGATGCCTACAGCGGTCCGGAAGTCAAATTCAATGCCGGCGGTCCTGATAATTTTGGTTACCACTGGATAGACTCTGATGAACCGGGAGGACCGGTCTTCGAGTGGATTGATATTTCGGCTACGGGAACAGATATTGTTGCACAGCTCGACGATGATAATTATGTTGGACCTGTGAATATTGGATTCGACTTCAAATACTATGATATAGTATACAATCGAATCTACATCGGCTCGAATGGTATCATTGGATTTCTTGAAGATAATATGGAAGGCCGCTCAAATCTGCCGATTCCTTCGGCATCCGCTCCCAATGCAATCCTGGCCTGGTTCTGGGACGATCTCGACCCGACCGATCCGGATAATCCCGGAGCGCATGTGTACTACGAGAATCTGGGTGACCACTTTGTCATAACTTTCAAGAATTACCCCAGGTATCAGGGTGACCCCGGTGATATTATGACGGCGCAGGTTATATTATATGACAATAATATAATTAAGTACCAATACCAGAGCATAGCCACCGGTTTCCTGATCGAAAGCGCTACTATCGGGATAGAAAATCACGAAGGCAATGATGGTCTGGAAGTAGTTTACAATAACACTTATGTTCATGACAATCTGGCAATCCAGTTCTTCGGCCAGTATGAATGGTTTGTACCCGAATCCTACTCAGGTCAGATTGCCGCAGGCGGAGCCGACACTATAACATGTCAGTTCCTCTCGGCTGAACTGGATTCCGGAATGTATTCTGCAGATATCTACATAAATAATAATGACCCAATCAATAACCCACTGGCTCTCACCGCGGAGCTCGAAGTCTCCAGCGAACCATTCTACACATGTGGAGACGCCAATGCTGATGGAAACGTCAATGTCAGCGATGCGGTGCTTATCATCAATTATGTCTTCATTGAGGGTCCAGCTCCCGATCCACTGGAGTCAGGTGATGTCAATTGCGATGAGAATATCAATGTTTCCGATGCCGTTTACATAATTAATTATGTCTTCGCTGAAGGACCAGCTCCCTGTGACTGTCCCTAAGCAATCGTTAATCAATAGGTGATTAAATGTCCGGCTGAATATATTGGCCGGACATTTTTTTGAAAATTGCAATTGACAGAGATAATGTGGATAAATATATTGTTTAACGTCCACATAAATGGGATAGTCACAAAAAATAGTCATCGCGCCTTTATGGCTCATGGGATTTGTTTTTCAGTGGCGCCAAACCTACAATACGGGAGGAGTAAAGTGAAAATTCTTAAGCTCTTGATCGGGCTGATGCTGGTTTCTGTGCCGGCATTATCAGCCGGGAATGTTGAAATCCATTTCAATTACCCATCGGACACGATTTTCATAGGGGGACCAAATACTATGGAAATCTGGATCGGGAATGATGAGGTTATCCAGGGGCTAACACTGGCGTTTGAAATTAGTGGATATGATGGTACGTTTATATGGAATGAAACATACGGAAGTGATCCCCCCTTCGGGCGCCACAATCGTGGGGAATACAGCCTCTACCTTGAAACGGACAGCAACTTTCTTGATGACCAGGTTTTACCTGACACTGTTTTTCTGGGCGGATTTCACATGCCGGATAAGACGGCTCTCCCGACTGGTCCAACGGAATTATGTTATAGTCTTCAATTCGAGATTCCCGCGGGGCAATCCGTAGGGAATTTATGCATTAACAACATTTATCTTTATCCAGCCGGAGACTGGGTATTCTGTCCGGAAAATGGCACAGACTACCCCCCGGATTATTTCAACTGTGTCAATCAATCACCTCTTAATCCAGATTGTAATGCTGTCTGTTTTCCAATCGAGGAGCGTCCCGCACCTGTTGCCGACTTCGCATTTGCTCCGGACTCGGGGGATATCCCCTTGCAGGTTCAATTTCTGGATTTATCTCTTAATCAACCGGAAAGCTGGCTATGGTATTTCGGAGACGGTCAAACTTCGATGGAGCAAAGCCCTCTGCATGAATATACTGCCGTGGGAACATATTTTCCGAAACTGGTTGTTTCCAATGCGAGCGGTTCCGATAGCCTGACAAGTCCCGACCCGATTATTGTGACCGAACCTCAACCGGAACCGGGGGTATTTATCACCTGTCCTGCATTGCAGGAGACCTATTCCGCATCGACTGATACAGTGAGTTTTCATGTTGAGCTTATTGGAACATCCTCGCATAACTTCAGCATGAATGTCAATGACAATTCAGGGTGGTTTATTTCGCCAACTTTCATCCAATTCGGACTTGATCCGGGAAGCGACACTACCATAAACGTTGCTGTCCTGGTGCCGGAAGAGGTTCCCTATGGCTCGGAAAATCCGATTACCGCAACGGTTACCTCACAAAGTGATCCTCAGACCACCGACACTGAGAGCTGTGTTCTCAGAGTGGTGAGTTTTATTTGCGGAGATATAAATCTTGACGGCAATATTAATATTTCAGATGCGCTTTATCTGATTAACCATATTTTCCTTAACGGTCCCGCGCCCTGTGAACCGGGAGAATAGGCGAAGGAAGAATAAAATTATGATTATCAGTGATTTACATATATACGGGAGGAAAAAATGAAAATCATTATTATTATAATCGGGCTTCTGTTGATCAGCAGCATTGCCGTGGCTGCCAACAATGTTGAAGTTCACATAAATTATCCTGCTGACACTGTTTTCATCGGATCGTATAACCAGCTCGAGATCTGGATTGAAAATGATTTCGATATTATCGGGCTGGCTCTAGGATTTGAGTTCAGCAGCTACTCAGGAACAATAAGCTGGAATATGAATTATGGTGACTTTCCTCCGGCAAATGTGGAAAACGATGCCAGAGGAGCAATTGATTTTAATTATCTGGCCCTTGGCTTAGAGGACAGTTATCTTCCGGATTCCATTCTCATTGGCGGAGCAGCAATTCCGCCTTTCGAGGGACTTCCTACGGGCAATCTCAGAAAATGCTATACATTGCATTTTTATATCCCGGAAGGCACGCCGGAACAGGATTTCTGTATTGACAATATTTTTGTACCGCCGGCTGGAGAATGGGTTTTTGACAATGGCTCTCAGGCTATAGCCCCCGATTACCACGGATGTCAAAACAGCAGTCCGGGTGATCCGGATTGCCCGCCTATATGTTATCCGGTCAGAATAACAACCCGGGTTTGCGGTGATGCCAATGAAGATGGGCATGCAAATCTCTCTGACTTGGTTACGATATTGCGCTTTATATTTCATGAATACTTAATTTTCTCTCCCTGGGTTATTTCTGACGTTGATTGCGACGGAAGATTCAATATCGGTGATATTGTCTATATGACAAATTATGTCTTTTATGGTGGCCCTCTTCCATGCAGTGATTGCCCGTAGAAAACAATTATTTCGAATAAAAATCCCGTCTTTCCTTGGGCGGGATTTTTTTATTATCATTGATTATTGAAACCTTGGATGCCTTCCCGGACTTATATTTATATAAGCTCAATTTGAAGGAGGGTTAGAATGATTACAGCTGATGAGAATGTAGAAGAATTGCTTGAAAAATATCCACAAGCGAACCGCTTCCTGATGAAGCGTGGTGTTATATGCGTTCAGTGCGGAGAGACATACTGGGGCAAGCTGGGAGATCTTATAGATGAAAAAGGGCTGGACAAAGAAAAAATTATTGCCGAACTTAATGCCGAATTCTCACAAGAATAAATTTAAAAAAAATGGAAGAAATCATGAAATTCAGATTATCAAATATACGAATTATTAATATTATTGCGGCGCTTTCCATGATCAGTATTATTATATCCTGTTCGGGTGAGAGCGAAATTCAAAAAGATGAAGTTATGATTACAAAATTGTTTCCGGATCAGATAGGCGAATGGAAGCCTGAGGGCGACTTTGAAACTTATGACAGAGAGGGCATCTTCACATATATCAATGGCGCCGGTGAGGTGTACCGTATGTACGACTTCAGTGAAGTCTGGGTAAGGCATTATGAAAAAGAGGGCGCATCTGAAATCACAGTGGAGATTTTCGATATGGGCAAGCCGCAGGATGCCTACGGAGTCTTTCAGCATGCCAGCCAGGGGGGTGATGCCGGTATTGGACAGGATTCCGAATTTAACGGCGGTCTACTGAGCTTCTGGCAGGACCGTTACTATGTCACCCTCATGCCCAAGCAACTTACCGATGAAACAGAGCAGGCGGTTCGGAACGCCGCACAGGAGATATCGCGCAGAATTGGAGAAACCGGGCAGCTGCCGGAGTTAGTCTCATATCTGCCCGAAGAAAATCGTGTTCCGAATTCATTGAAGTTCTTCCATCTGCATACATCCTTGAATTATCACTATTACCTTGCCAGCGAAAATATCCTGAATCTGAATGAGAATGTCGATGCCGCTCTGGCAATATATGAACCGGACAGGGCCTATCTTGCTTTGATTGCTTATCCTTCACCAGAGGATGCAGAGGAAGCCCGGGCCAGTTTCATTTCCGCTTATATCCCGGAAGCCGGAGATGACGGTATTTATGAAATACAACCCGGCAAGTGGACTGCAATCGAAGAATTCGGGAGATACCTGATTGCCGTTTTTGATGCAGATTCGAATCAGCGCTGTTCAGATCTAATCAATGCCGCAAAAGAAAATTTGGAGCTATAAATTCAGAGGGGGAGAGTATGAAAGAATCAGGTGGAATGCTGACCCGCAGAGATTTCCTTAAAGGCGCCACATTTGCAACTCTTGCGGCAACCATGGGATTGCCATCGGAATCATTGGCCCAGGAGGAAGAATCTGCCAAGTCCTCCAGAGTGGTTCTTATACGTCATTCCGGGGTCCTCGGTAAAGACGGCACGATCAGTGAGAAAATCACGGATGAGATGATTAAGACCGCTATGAAGGAGCTTTTTCAGACCGAGAAGGCGGAACAGGCCTGGATGCAGCTTTTTGGCCCGGAAGATATTGTCGGTGTAAAAAGCAATGTCTGGGGGCCGTTGCCCACGCCTTCCGCGGTCGAAAACTCCATTGTGGGCGGCCTGATATCAGCCGGCGTGAAGGAAAAGAATATTGCTGTCGATGACCGCGGGGTGCTGGGAAATGAGATTTTTAAAAAAGCCAGCGGCTATGTCAATACAAGGCCGATGCGAACCCATCACTGGTCGGGCGTAGGCGGCTGCCTGAAAAATCCGATCATGTTCACCCCTACTCCCTGGAGCTACCATGACAACTCCTGTGCTGATCTGGCCAAATTATGGGAAATTCCGATTTTGAAAGACAAGGTCAGGCTAAACATTCTGGTCATGTTCACGCCGCTTTTTCACGGCGTCGGAGCTCACCATTTCAACGAGGAGTACACCTGGAGATATAATGGCTTGATTGTGGGGACAGACCCGGTAGCAGTGGATTCAACCGGTTTGTCAATCCTGAACGCCAAGCGTCGCGAATATTTCGGAGAGGACCGACCAATAAAGCCCCCTCCGCATCATATAGTTTTTGCGGAAACAAAGCACAAGCTCGGGATCAGCGATCCATCCAAAATCGACCTGGTGAAATTGGGCTGGAAAGAAAATATATTAATCTAAGTAATAAAGCCCGCAACTTACAGAGCTGCGGGCTTCAATATACCTCATGAATATTATTTCGTTTCTTCTGCTTTCTTTGAATTCGTGTCACAGGTCTGCTTGATGACCTTTGACATTTCCGAATACAGGTCTGAGAGCCTGATCAGGCCGACAATATCGTTCCCCCTGGTAACCGGAATAGAAAGAGACTGCCACATGACGAATTTATGAATAGCTTCCGAAAGCGGCGCATCCTCGTCGATATTCTCAGAAATTGGATGGCAGACTTCTTTGACGATAATACTCTTAGCGCGCCTGCATATATCCTCGAATTTATAATCCCAGAACTTATAGGTTTCCATCATGGAATTTACAAATTCCGCACTCAGCCCCGCCCTGGCGAGTGTTTTCAAATCACCAAGGGAACTATATTTGGGCTCGAGAGCTTTCAGGAATGCCAGATGACCCAGTTTGCCGACGATCTTTCCGTTTTTATCCTTAATAAGGACCGCCCTGTGTTTCATTCTTCCAGGCGGCAGTTTTGCCTGGGCTTCCTCCAATGCTATCACGGCATCGAGAAGTGTGTCATCTTCATCAATCACCGCATAGTCTTCCAGGCTTACCATCAAATCCTTGACTCTTCTTGAATCCATATATGATTACCTCGCTTCTTTCATTTCAATATACTATGTTAATAGAATCTATAACAGGACATTTTGAATTTAGTGCCTGAACAAGAGCTTCTATATCTCAATACTAGTTCCACTCGGTTGAACTTATTTCCAATCTACTTCACCAGAATTGGCATTCCCATAATCGGCCAAATCACCAGAACAAAGAATCCCAGCACAACCAGAAGTATTGCACTGGCAGGCAGGCCTTTCACAAAGAATTCGGCCGACGAAAATTGCCTGCTTTCATAAGCAATGGCATTCGGGGCTGCTCCGACCAACAGCAGGAATGGCATTCCCGCCACCACCAGCGATGCGAACAGAATAATCTCCGGGGCTACACCCAGATAGGGAGCGATTACCAGCGCTACCGGAAGCGAAATTGCAATCGCGGCGACATTCATAATAAAGTTAGTCATTATCATTACAAAGAAACTTATGCTCATTATGAATATAAACCAATGCGCCTTCTGAAACATTACCAGCCAGTTAATAGCCAGCCAGTCGGCCGCCCCGGTATTGTAAAGACAGAAACCGATACTCATAGCCCCGCCGAAAAGCAGAATAATATTCCAGGGAATTTCCTCCAGGTCCTTTATAGTTAGAACTTTCAACATAAAGAATAGAATAGTAGTGCACAGAATCACTGCGCTTTTATTAATTGGAGCCAATGCCGGTATGAATGACCTTAATCCCAGAACAGAAATGCTCGAGAATACTATTAATAATGTCAATACCTCGGTTTTTGTGATCGGACCCAGCCTATCTGCGAGCGGTTTGACTCTTTCGCGCAATCCCGGAATGGTCTTTTTTTCGGGTTTGTATATCAGCATGAAAAAGCCCCACAGGATAAATACCATTATAGCCCCGATCGGCAGCATGTAATAAGTTAATCCAAAGAATGTTATCTCCTCACCAATGATCCTCTTGTAGAAACCGATGGCCACCGCACCGCGCGCTGCCCCAAGGAGAGTTATGATCGATCCGGCCCCGGCTACATAAGCCATACCCATAAAAAGACCCTTACCGAATTTGGTGGGCTTATTATCCTCAGCGTAAAGACCATAAATGGCAACCAATAGCGGGTAAACCGCAGCTGCCACAGCCGTATGGGCCATAATCAGCGTCAGTGCCGCAGTCATTACAAAAGCCCCGAGATAGATCATGCTGGTCTTCTCTCCCACCATAAGAAGCATGCGATAGGCCATTCGACGTGTCAGCCCGGTCTTGGCAAATGACATTCCGATTACGATAGATCCCAGAATAAACCAGACCGAGGGATCCATGAAATCACCGAATGCCTCTTTGGGATCTCGTACTAGGAAAAGAGCCTGCAGCACGCCTATAGTTATGCTGGTCACACCTATCGGCACAACCTCAAAAACCCACCATATTCCCGCCAGCAGAAATATGGCCAGGGCCGTTTTTCCCTCGGGAGAAAGCACAAAGTGTTTTCCTTGCGGATCGACAGCATCCGCCCAGGGGGGTGAAAAATAGACAATGCAAAAAAGAGCGGCGCCCAACCCGATGAAGAATATACGTCTCCAGTCAATACCACCGGGCTTTGCCAGATGCTCGACTTTTTCTGCTGTGGTATCAGCCATACTGAATTATCTCCTAATGTGTTCCAGCCGCCATTGCTAAGCCCTTTTTAACATTGTGTGAAAATAATGGCAATAAAAGAATTTGCCAGTAATGGCTGGCGCAAGACCTTCGTGAATGGCCATTGCGGGGTTTTCTCAAAGAGAATTTACGGTCATTCATAATCATTTTTGCGGGCAATAATTTATCATTTATACCTCATATTGTCAATAAGCTTCGTGCGGAATTTGATAAAAATTTCACAAATTCCTAAATCCCAAAGCCAGCCTGCAGCCGGCAATCTTCCAAAAAAATCCTTGCCAAACAGGCCGGGAGGGCATATTCTCTACGCTGAAAGGAATTGGCTATGAGTGAAATACGAGTTCGAATCGCCCCTTCTCCATCGGGCTATTTTCATGTTGGAACAGCCCGTACCGCAATCTTCAATTACCTCTTTGCAAGGGCTAAAGGGGGCAAATTCATACTTAGAATTGAGGATACTGATGTGGAGAGATCATCCCAGGAGATGGTGGATGTCATTCTTTACGGTCTTCAATGGCTTGATGTGGCATGGGATGAAGGTCCCTATCATCAATCCCGGAGATATGATCTTTATCCGCCTTTCGCCGAAGAACTTCTTTTGTCAAAAAGGGCATATAGATGCTTCTGCAAGCCGGAGGAACTGGCTGCAAAAAGAGAAGAAGCTCAGAAAAATAAGCAGACATATCAATATGACCGCACCTGCAGGAATCTCAGCGAGGAGGAGATCGATGCCAATCTCAACCAGGGAAAGGCATTTACAGTCAGGCTCAAGCTGCCCGTGGAGGGCCAGGCCAGTTTCCATGATGAGGTTCTGGGGGAAATGAACAAAGCGTATGAAGATCTCGATGATTTCATCATTGTAAGGTCGGATGGCAGGCCGGTTTACAACTTTGCTGTGGTTGTCGATGATATTCTCATGAAAGTCACTCATGTCATCCGGGGCAATGATCACGTGGCCAATACTTTCAAACAAAACGAGATATATGACGCACTCGGCAAAAAACGGCCAGTATATGCCCATCTTCCCCTGCTGTTAAGGCCTGATCGCTCAAAAGTCTCCAAACGAAAGGGCGATAAATCGGTAACTGAATATCGCGATGATGGTATTATGCCGGATGCGCTCTTTAATTATCTCGCCCTTCTGGGATGGTCGCCCAAGGATGATCGTGAGATAATGTCAAGAGATGAGATTATTAGGGTTTTTGATTTTAAGGGCATCAATCCTACCAATGCCATCTTTGACCCGGTCAAGTTGACCTGGATGAACAGCCAGTATATTATGAAGACCGATAACCATACACTCGTGCAGCTTATCACTCCATTTATTATCGAGGCCGACCTGGCCACCAAATACTGGATTGAGACCCGCTGGCAGTGGATGCTCCGGGTGGTGGAGGTTCTCAAGGAACGCTGCACGACGCTCAAGGATTTCGCCGAGAATGGCAGTTATTTCTTCAGAGCCGATTTTGAGTATGATCCCAAGGGAGTGCAGAAAAGATTTACCGCCGAGGGACTGGGCGATCAGCTGGACGAGGTCCGTGAAGAGATGAAAAAGCATTTTGAGATCAAGAAGGATACGGCAGAAAAGATCGTCCGTCAGAAAGCCGAGGAGTTCGGGATAAAGCCGGCGGCATTGATTCATCCCATCCGGCTTGCTCTGACCGGCGTGACCGGGGGACCGGGATTGTTTGATATAATTGAAATATTGGGTCAACCAGAAGTTGACAGGCGGCTCTCAAGGGCCATTGAATTTATCCGAAATCTGGAATAAGGGAGGCAACATGGCGGATCAGAAAAAGATAGAGAAGCTGGAAAAGGAAATCGAGAATCTGGAAATCCAGTACGAGCAAAGCCAGAAAGAAGCTTTGTTCGATAAATCCCGGCAGGCGAATATATACAAGCAGCTGAAGAAAAAACGAAAGCAGCTGGAACAACTTCGGGAAGAATAACTATTATAATGTGTTGTCAAAATCGAGCACTGATATTAAAGCTTGGTCTTGACAAGTGATGCAGATTTATATATTTTCCCAAATCTTCACTGGGCGATCGTCCAATGGTAGGACATGCGGCTCTGGACCGTAGAATCGGGGTTCGAATCCCTGTCGCCCAGTTTTTTAATTTATTGTGCCACAATGCATTATGATTACAACACCCATCTATCAAACATAATCCACAACCATTAAAATGACTCAGCAAATTCGTTGTAGGTCAGACCGGATCGAAGTCTGATTCCCCCTCACCTTCATTTGTTAAACTTACCTATTTTAAAATCGCTTAGAGCCTTAGGCGAGTGGTTTATTCCTTCAATAAAAAGCTTAGATCCAGCAATCTGTTTACAATGGCTTTGGGAGTAATCAGATCTTTTCGAATGAGCCTATTTTATCTTGCAAAAAATGCCATATTTATTTATCCGATAAAACATTAATAACCCTTGATAAGGAGAATAACAATGAATTCCGCTTTTTTGACCGAGAGAACGCTATCTCTTTTGGCATGTTTATTCCTGTTCCTCCTGATGAGCGCGGGAATTTACGCAGATGTACCGCCTTTAATTAATTACCAGGGGCGGCTGACGGATAGCCTGAATAATCCGATAGCCGATGGAAATTATCAATTGACATTTTCTATCTACAATGATTCCGTAGCAGTCAGCCCGCTCTGGACCAGCGGCCAGCAATCCGTAAGTGTAGTTGATGGGTTGTTTAAATATATGCTCGGCAGTAATTCCACTTTATCGGGAGATTTGTTTGAATCCGGAACATATCTTTGGCTGGGGATTAAAGTGGGTGAGGCACCGGAGCTTGCTCCGCGGACACGGATTACTTCCACCGCGTATACCTTCCATGCCCGGCATGCCGATACAGCCGGTTACGCTCTTGATGGCGCCTGGGGAACCGGAAGCGGCGGAGGCTGGACGGATGATGGCAGTACTATCCGTCTGACCACCACGGAGGATTCAGTCGGAATCGGTACTACATTGCTACAGGCCAAATTCCATGTTGAAGGCGACGCTCTGATAGTCGGAAGCGTTACGATTGGCGCCGGCCACTCGAATTCAGGTTACAGGGCTTTCCTGGCTGGCGAAGGTCATTCGGCGACCGGCAATTACGCGGCAATACCGGGTGGTTCCGGCTGCCAGGCGGATGGCGATTACTCAAGTATAGGCGGTGGCAGGAATAACGTTGCGTCAGGCGACTATTCAAGTGTTGGAGGAGGATTTAATGACAGCGCAACCGGTGTGTTCTCATCGGTTGGCGGGGGAGCTGCCAACCTCGCCGAAGGTAATTACTCAACTGCATCAGGCGGTACTGGGAACAGGGCCATTGGTGAAGCTTCAGTTGTGGGCGGCGGAAGTAACAACTCATCTGAAGGCGTCTATTCGACTATTGCGGGAGGAGGACCATCAGATCCGGGAAATCCAACCACCACCAATAATATTATCTATGATGATTATGGTGTCATCGGTGGTGGGGCCGGTAACCTCGTAGGCAGCGATAACAGTATAACCAATGATCACACGTATGGTACAATAGCCGGCGGGCATGAAAATATCGCCTCATCAAATTACGCTGCAATTGGCGGTGGCAGTACTAACGCGGCAAGCGGATACGCCGCCACGGTTGGCGGAGGCTACGGCAATACCGCAAGCGACAACTACGCGGGCGTCGGCGCCGGTCAATCCAACTCCGCGGCTGGTACTTCGGCAACAATCAGCGGCGGTAACTCAAATATCACCGGAGCTAATTATGCCACAGTATCGGGAGGTCTGAACAATAACGCGGGGGGCGCGATTTCCAGTATTGGAGGCGGCGCTCAAAATGTCGCTTCCGGTAATTATTCAACAGTTGGCGGTGGTTCACAAAATTCGGCGGCCAACAGCTATGCAACTATCGGTGGCGGCAGTCAGAATATTGTTTCCGCTGAATACTCCACAATATCTGGCGGATTTGCCGATACAATCGAATCAACAGCAGACTATTCTTATCTGTTCGGAATCGGGAGCAAACTTACACAAGACTCGACATTCATGGTCGATATGCCGCATATACGTTTCGGAGATGAGGCAAGCGGCTATGAATTCCCAGTTACGGCCGGCTCACTGGGTGAAGTCCTTGCAATCGATGGCAGCGGAAATATTGGCTGGGCAAATCCCTCTTCATCTTACTATTGGACTTATACCGATTCAGCGCTCTACACATCAGGCTACTGGGGAATCGCTCGGGGCGGGGCAGGCAACTACCTCAATGGCGACAGTGCTCATACGCTTGTGAACCTTGGAGTCAGCAGCAGCGTGGGCTCCACATATTCAAGTGACAGCATCAGCGGAGCGTTTGCTTCGATTACCGGAGGATTTTACAACACAGCCAGTGGAGCGTTCTCACATGTGGGTGGCGGTGAATTTAACAGGGCCATTGCGGAGTATGCTAATGTTGGCGGAGGATATGCAAATGAAGCAAACGCCGATTATTCCTCAGTCGGAGGCGGATCCAATAACTACATTGAGACAGGGGCCATGTTTGCCGTCATTGCGGGGGGCACTTCCAATAGAGCTGATGGTATTATGGGGGCGTGTCTGGGCGGATACCAGAATTATGCCGGCGACGATGAGTTTGACACATGCGCTGTGGTTGCGGGAGGTCAACAGAATAGCGCTCGGGCTCCTTACGCATTTATAGGTGGTGGACATCAGAGCCATGCGGATGGACCCTATTCAACGATAGCCGGAGGGCGATTTCATAACGCGGACGGCGAATTCTCTTTTGTTGGAGGCGGTTCAATGAATAACGCAAACGGAATTTATTCGCTGGTCGGAGGGGGCTGGTCAAATGACACGGATGGGGAATACAGTTCCATTGTCAATGGAATTGGAATTAATGCGGCTGGGATTTTCAGTTTCATCGGAAATGGTTACCACAATAACGCGGGCGATGAAGAGACAGATAGTGCCACTATTATCGTGGGCGGTCTTCATAATAACACCACCGCGGCCAATACTTTCATCGGAGGGGGATACCGTAATGACGCTTCCGGTTATGCTTCAGTAATCTCGGGCGGATCAAATAATTCCACCTCAGGCGACTGGTCGGTTATTTGCGGTGGAGACTCGAATCGCGTTAGTGGAAACTATGCGGCCATTTCCGGTGGTTATGATAATTTTGCCAGTGGATATAACAGCGCGATTTCCGGTGGAGAAAGCGATACCGCAGACGGTCAATGGTCGGTTGTTGGAGGTGGAAAAGGAAATCGAGCATCGAAGACCTTCACCGGCTATTCTACTGTTGGCGGAGGAAATCAAAACCGCGCCATGGGTGACTACACTACAGTGGCGGGAGGTAACTCAAACAGCGCGGGCGGCAACTACTCGTCCGTAGCGGGCGGCACGGGTAACTACACCGGAAGTCTCTATGCCACGGTGGGCGGCGGCAGAAATAACAGCGTCGAGTCGATCTCATCCGTGATCGCCGGCGGCGAAGCCGATACTGTCCGGGGTTATGCGGCTGGAGTCCTGTCCGGTCGATATAACCTCGCCGGTGATGAGGAAAGCGATACCGGCTCCGTAATAGCGGGCGGCGAAAATAACCATGTCTATATGAAATTCGGTTCTATCGGGGGCGGGCAGAATAACAGCGCTGTCGGTATGTATGCGACAATTGGCGGTGGCAATGACAACCTGGCCAACTACGGGTCATCGGTTATAGCCGGTGGTACACGTGATACTGTGCTCGGTTATGCGGGAGCAATTCTGGGCGGCATGGATAATCTGGCTGGAGATGTAGTAAACGACACTGCCGCGGTCGTTGTGGGAGGCTTCAACAATACTGTCAATGCCAAGTTCGCGTTTATAGGTGGCGGATCGAACAACAAAGCCCAGGCGGGTTATGATATTGTATGTGGTGGTGACAGCAATACGGTTTTGGCAGGCTACGGCACGATTGCAGGCGGGCTGAATAATACTGTCACAAGTTATGTGTCGGCTGTGGTCGGCGGCCATGGAAACGAGGCAACCGGAGAAGCCAGTTTCGTTGGCGGAGGCGAGAATAATAAGGCTCAGGGTTTGAATAGTGTGGTTGCCGGTGGAAGAGAAAATCTTGCCCTGGGCCAATATTCATTCGCGGTCGGAGACCGTGATACGGCGAGCGGCAATAATTCCTGCGCTATCGGGGGTCAACATAACCGTGCCGAAGGATCATCCTCATTCGCGGCCGGCAGCTATTCACGGGCTATCGGCGCGACATCATTTGCTCTGGGATTGCGCGCTGAGGCTCTGCATAATCGCTCGATTGTCATCGCAGCCACAAACAGCGCCAACGCTACCAGTTCAGGCTGTGAAAGGCAGATGGTCTTGCGGGCCGATTACGGTTTTTACATGACCAGCGCGGACGGAGAAGCGCCCTGCACGGCGGGGAGGTTTCTCAACACTACCACTGGCGGGTATTTAAGTAATGGCGGCACCTGGACCAATGGTTCGGACCGCGACTCCAAGGAGAATTTCACCCCTGTTAATGCTGAAGAGCTTCTGGAAAAGATAGCACTTTTGCCGATTTCAGAATGGAATTACAAAGACGATGATAATGATGTCAGGCATATAGGTCCAGTCGCACAGGATTTCAATGCCTTGTTCGGAGTCGGCAATGACGATGTGTCTATTTCCACAGTTGATCCAGCCGGGATTGCCCTGGCCGCGATTCAGGAGTTGCACCGGAAGACACAGCAGATCGACAAGCAACAGGAGGAAATCGACGAACTCCGGTCACAGGTGGCTGAGTTGCAGAGGATTGTCCGCGAACTTGCCAAGCTCCAGGATATCGGAAAGAAATAGAAGAAAGTAAAATAAAAGATGCGTGCGGCAATTTGAAATTACGTGTCCGCTACCATTTTTATAGCGGAAATTTTGCATTCGAGGTACCGAAGATAATTGATAGGAATTTCCGATTCGCACCATCGCTTTCTAACCATTTTCTAACCGCCAACTTCACGCAACTCGCTTGTACTTAAAGTAACTCGACGGAACTCGACGATTCTAACACTTTGATTTTCAGTGAAATGGCTGTATTTCGTTGAAGTACAATATCTTATGAAAATAGGGCGTCTGCGAATCCCTGTCGCCCAGTATTGTAACTCATTGTCTGGCAATAAGATATACTATTTCTCACATAAATGTTTTTGTTTAACTCTAAATGTGTTGTAATACAGTAACTTAGAAGACATCTCAACGATTGAAATTTGACTTTGACATTCAGTAAGAAATATAGATCCAAATGAGAATTCGAACAATATTATAGGGAATTTTTAACACAATATAATATAAATTCTCTTAACATTGGCTATTCATAATGATAGTTCCATGTATATTACATTTATACTTGAATCTTGAAGATCGGGAGTTGTGATGACGAACCCCAAGGAGAGATATAATGATATTGCCTCTATTAATGATGAAATAGTGTCTAATTGTATTCGCTTATAACCCGCTTTTCTGGCAATTTCTATCATTTTTTTTGCTAATGATCTTCCAATTCCAAGCCCCCTATACTTTGGAAGCACAAAAAGCCTTTTAATTTCACAGCCGCAATCATTATGTTTTCTTAATCCAACACACCCTGCAGGATTATGATTGTAAGTAGCAAGAAAGAGGCAACCATTTGGGGGACTGTATTCGCCTGGAAGATTTTCAAAATCACTATCTAAACCGTTAAGATCGAGATCTAACTTTAAATAATTAGCATATACATAGAAGAGTTTGCGAACAGCTTCAACTTCATCATCACCATCTACTTTTTTTATCTGAATAATTTTCATTCATATATTGTTTTTGCTAAGGTATTATCTACCTAATATGCAATAAGACTGTCTATTGCAGTCTCCTCATCATTCATTTTATACTTGGCTATGATTCCCAATTGAAGAGCATTGAACGAGACTCTATCTAATGTGTACTCTTTAATTGATTGTTGTATGCAAAGCCTTACTTTAACATGATATTTTAATTTTGGGTATTGGATAAGAAGTTCATTTTCTGAATCCTCAGAAATCATAACATTATCTTCAGCAACAGTAAATAAACCTTTAATCTCATCATTTAAATATTTGATTTTACTACTGCTGGCATTTATCAAAACTGCTGAATCTCCCTCTGAATATCCAATAACAGTTTTTTCAAGTATCGTGCCAACATCAATATGATCATCCTTTAGGACATTAGGAAGACATCCAATGAGTAACATTATCAATGTTGTTTCAAAGATGCGGAAGACAAATCCTCTATACCTCATTTGTTTCACTTTCATTAATAATTCTCTCAACACAATAATCCATTTATTATACCAAGTATTAGATAACCATCATTCAATTACTGTTAAAATATACTATGAATTACAAACCTCCAAGTTTTAGCAGCATATTCTTAGCATTTTGGTTTTGGGGATTGATTTCTAAAGACTTCCTGTAATTATAAATAGCCAGTTCTATTTCATCTAATTTCATTAAGCTTTCTGCATAGCTATCATATGTATTATAAGATTTTGGGAAAAGCGTAACATTCATCATAAAAATTTGCTTTGCTTCCTCATACTTTCCCGCCCGCATAAATACATAACCTAATTGATTTATTTTCCTTTCCTTACTAGAAGCATCTATAGTATCTTTTTCAATTAGTTTATCAGCTAATATTTGAATAGAATCATAATGATGTTTGTGAGTGTAACATAATAATCTGGCTATTATGGACGTTTTGCCTGAAAACAACTTTTCATTCACCGTAGCTACTTTATAAGCTTTATCTATTTTACTCTCAAGAACAAGGCGTTCAAAAACAGACTCCAGGCATTTTTCACTAAAATTGTAATACAAATGGTGTTTATCCATCAATTCCAGGAATGTCTTTTCCAGCAAGTCAATATCATTTATTGAGATAGTATATAATGAATCAATAATATTAAGATCATTAGTTTTAAGATAATCTATAATCTGAGAGCTTACCCAGTAGATTCCATCTTTTCTTATTAGATAGAACAAATATTTGCCATCAGGTGATAGGCTAGCATCAAACCCTGAGCCAATTTCATCCCCCATTCTTTTTGGCTCTGTCCAGGTAGAATTCTCATTATAACTTATGAAAAGCCCTGATGAGTACCTATCGGCAGGATCTGATCTATAAATAATTAGATACGATTCATTTAGACCTACCAGGACTGGATAATCCTCATATTGAGAATTGGGTGGACTACCTATGTTTTCTGGAATTGAATAATGATTTTCATAATAGTATGTTCTAAAAATATCAATTGTATTGGAAGTGTCATTAGATGGCAAGAAAATATAAAATGGACCGTCATCCCAGGTAATATCTAATGGAGATGCTATGTGTCTTGGTTGCGACCAACTATCTGATTGTTTTTCAACCATCCACCACTGCAGATTTGAAGACATTGCAGAGTCTTTATGTACGGGTCGTATCGATCCAAAATAAAATCTTTGTCCGTCAGGAGAAAACCAACCAGTTTGATCACTGTATTCGCTTGAAAATGGGGATGGAAAAGGTTGTGTCCAAATCCCATTATTAAGGCTCATATAAAGAATCGTTTCACTTCGACCTGGTTCATAAGGCATTTTTTGATCTGTAAAAAACAAGTCCTTCCCGTCCTTCGAAAAATACAAGCTACTATGAAGGTTTAAGTCCAAAACACTTTTTTTAAACGAAAACAATTTTGGTCTGAATTCTTCCGGTTTAGATGATGGTGAACTAGCCCCCAAATAACGTCCCATATATTCGGGCAAACCGGATTGGCTTGAACCAAGCAGAATTCGAGAACCTGAGAGAATGATAAATATGATTACTGTAACCAAAAGGTAGTAAGTTTTCATTTTATTAGAACCTTTAGTGAAAAATAATTCAGTTTATTTTCTATGCCTATGTTACGGAAGATTTTAGGGTTTGACAACCGGTCAAAAGTAGTATTATTATAAAAACACTACTTTAGTAGGATTGTAAATTGTATCAATACTTTGTATGATACATCACAAGACAATAAATCCGCTTTTGGAAAAGAAAATATGATTCATGCCAGTATTATTGTATTAATAATTGCCCTGATGGCGGGAGTTACAGCGGTTACGATTTCATGGTTTAATTACAGACAATCCAGGAGTAAACATCTAATCGCTCACTTACATTTCGTTATTTCGGTTAATCTTATCATTTTACTAAATATTGCTACCCTGTACTTCTACCAAAATCTCTCTAGTCAGGCATCTATTGCCTTAGTATTATTTGTTGATAACATATATCAGATATTGATGCCAACATTTCAGGTTATCACGGTTTATAGTTTATATCAACTCAGTTCTGTCTTGATTAGCACGCGAGAACCTTTTTATTGGACAAGACTTCATATCCTTCCAGCAATTACAATAATAGTTATTCAAATTATCCTTGCAATTCTGAGATTAAACATTTCTGACATTCCAGTTTTATATATTGTTTATAAAGCTGTGGAAATCTTTTCAATTGTGCTAGCATATTACATAATCATTATGATGCTAGTCAAATCATACTCTGTAAATCCAAAAACAAGAGGGAAATCAATTAGAAGATACTCAGCAATGTTCGCGTCGATATTCACATTAGCCCTGTTGATCAGCGGAATAAGCTGGTTAAATTGGATTTCCCATCAAGTATTGACCGCTGCTATCGCATTCTTGGTTCTTTTCTCAAACCTGATACCCATTTTCTATTACCAGAAATTTCTTGTACCACATTTTAGTTCTAATGGTCAGGATATAAGCCAAAATCAAATTAGCATATACCTTTGTGATCAGTTCAATATCTCTGAAAGAGAAAACGATGTAATAACACTCATATGTGAAGGTAGAACAAATCAGGAAATCGCAGATCGCCTTTTCATTTCACTTCAAACTGTAAAAGATCATGTTTCCCGTATCTTTCGCAAAGTAGGGGTGCGAAATAGAGTTCAGTTAATTTCATTGGTTAAAAAAGACCCGGATACTAAATCAGAGGATAATTCATAATATAAATTGGGAAGAAGTAAAAATGAGGAAGGCGAGACCGCACAAATCTTATCATTTTCAAATATCTCTATATCTTAGCTCTATTTGGAATAGAGTTCAATCTATTAAAGACAACTTGGTTTGCATAATTGTTCTATATTCTATTCTGCTATGCTCTTTGGGATGTAGCACATCGTCTAAAAAACAGGAAGAAATAAATGAATACATGAAGCGGGCAGAGAATGTTTGGGGCTTCATGGGAACGGTGTTAATTGCACAAGGAGATAGTGTGTTATTTCGACACGGATACGGATTTGCCAATATTGCTAAAAAACAACCGATGACGCCAGAAAAGAAATTTCTGATAGGATCGATAACTAAGTCATTCACAGCAATCGCGATTATGCAATTGTGGGAAAAAGGAAAGCTGGACATGGATAAAACAATTTCTGAATATCTGCTTGAATATCCCAGTGATATAGCTAACAAAATAACTATTCATCACCTGCTCTCTCATCAATCTGGCATACCAGATTTTATTAGCATCCCAGGCTTTCAAGAACGAGCAAGAGAAAAAATATCAACAGATGAGCTAATAGCCTATTTTGAGAACCTTCCTTTACTGTTTAATCCTGGAGAGAGATATACCTATAGCAGCTCAAACTATATTCTATTAGGGAAGATCATAGAAAATGTTACGGGTCAGGAATGGGCTGAATACGTCAAACTGAATATTTGCGAACCAGCCTATATGCAAAATACAGGTGTTTATTATGATTATGATGTACGAGATGATTTTGCAGTCGGATATAATATTACTTCTGATGGTGACACCTCCGAAGCCTGGATAGTCCACCCAAGTTGTGGATATGCAGCAGGAGGATTAGCTTCAAATATTGATGATCTATATTCATTGCATAAAGCTCTTTATGGCTCTGATATCTTAAGCCAAGAATTAATCGACAGTATGCTTACATCACAAACACCATTTTATGGCTATGGATGGCTCATAGATGAATTAGCAGAACACAAACTTACAGCACATGGAGGAGGTACGCCAGGATTCACCTCAATGTTTCAAAGATGGATTGATGATTCAGTTTGCGTAATTGTCCTCAGCAATAACGCTATCGCTCCTGCACATGCAATTGCTACCGGATTAGCAGCGATAATATTTGAAGAGGAGTACGAGTTGCCATCTATCAAAGAACCTATGATGATATCGGTAAATGATGCCAAAGAATATGAAGGTGTCTATCAGATTGATTCTGTGGATTATAGAATAATTGAAATTGAAGCGGAACAGCTTTTTGCAAAACGTAAGGATAATATGCCTATGATGATCTGGCCTGAATCAAAAGACAAATTCTATTTTGATCAGGATCATATGACAACTATTACTTTTCATCGAAACGACTCAGGTAAAATCATATCTCATGTTATAAAGCAAAACTTCATATCTGATACAGCCTGGCTTGTTAAAGGGGATGATGCACAGCGATTGCTGTACGGTGGAGTAGTCACCAGCAAAAGTGAAGATGATCTTGAAAGGCTAACCGGCAAATATAAGATCACACCCGCAGGTTTCACCTTAACAATCAAATTCAAAGATGGTGACTTGTACGCTAAAGCATTTGATTCTCCTGATTTTAAAATGCTTCCAGTATCAGATACTATGTTTGCTCTTGAAGGTTTATCCGCACGGATCATATATAAACTTAATCCAGATAAACCCGTAGATTCTATCAGATTCTATCAAGACGGTCAAACAATGGTCGGGATTCGGCAGAAATAGACAAAAACGTCATCAGTTTAGTTTTATAATAGCTTTAGATACTTGTATAAAAAGCAATTATTAGTCCATTTTTGCGCAACATCGCTATTATAAGATGTCTCAAGAATTGATGCCCCCATATCTCTCAATATTGCAGCATTACTGGCAGGGTAAGATGTGATGGATATTCTTTGGAATGATAAATTTTGTTAACAGCCGTTGTCCAGACAGTGTCTTGATAGTTGTCTCCACCGGTGTTCAAATTTCTTGTCAGTCTTGGAAAGTCGCTAGAAGAGATGTCTAATCTGATCTTATGTCCTGCGCTAAAAACATACGAAGTGGCCTTTAGGTTGATTTCTACTTTGTAGACGGAATCTCTGGCCATAAAGACCTCTCGATCAAATCCTTGGCGGAAACGCATTCTAAGCGATCCTTGAGTAAGAAGATGAGTTTTACCATCCGGTGTAACATCTAAAAGCCGGGCTATGAAGTCGGTATCTTTAGCTGAGGAAGATACATATAGAACAAGCACCACTGGTCCGGTTACTTCTATTGGTTTCTCCAGATTGATGCTTTCGAATATTAGGATATCCGGACGGCCTCTTAATAGATCATCATTGACTTCTCCCGGCCATGCATAAGAAGGAGCAGGATCCTCGGGATCATATACGATAGTTGTTAAATCTATATTACGCCCTCTACTAAGGGCTAATGTTTGTTGAACTTTCACATCGGAAGCATCTTGATGGCCTGTCAAATCGAATTGTTTGAACACAACCTCGGCAGGGGGCCATTCATCAGCCTGTCTCCACACATTCTTACCCATCACATAATACTGGATTCTAGGCATATCGAATATGCTGTTTTCTTTCTTTTTTAACCAGTAATCGCACCATTTCAAGTATACAGCAAAATTGTCTAGTCGAGCATCCCCTAAGAACAGACCGTCCACATACATACTGTCCGTAGCATCACCGAAACAGCAATGTTTGGTAGGATATATGATACAATACTGGTTGTTACGAGATGTTTGATTTGGAGCGTTGTGTTGAAACAGGTTGCACATAAAAAGCGTCTCGGCCACACCATAATCAAACCAGGAGTCAATATACAACGCTGGTATATGAATACTGTCATTATCTGAGACTCCATTGAATCTTTTCCACCATGTATCTGAAATATCATGAGCGGGCATTTCATCCCAATCCGTACTGGGGCCATCACAGCGGTCGATCATTCCTATCACCGGAAGGCTCATAAGATCGTCGCGACTGGCATGATGGCCCATTCCATGTTCATGCTTGTATTTTGCACCACCTTTTTCCATAAACCATTCGACCGCCTCATCCAACAATGCAGCACCGCCTTCAAATACGCCCATAAAAGCGTAACTATTGTTGGCAGTACCAAATAGCACCGCCAGCAGCTTCGGCAATCATAGTGGTGTGATTGGGGTGTTTGAGTTTAGCCAAGAGGATTTGGTTTTCACCCGAATAAGAACATCCATAGGTCGCTATTTTGCCGTTGGACCATTCTTGAGCAGCAATCCAGCTCAGTGTTTCATAGCCGTCCTCTGCATCGTGAGCCATGATAGTGAAGACACCCTCAGAATTAAACTTACCGCGAACATCTTGAACTACGACAACGTATCCATAGTAAGCAAACCGGACTGCTGCATGTCCTTCTTTGCTGTATGGGGTACGTACAAGAATTGCGGGAAGTTTACCGTCTAGTCCAACAGGAAACCACCCATCTGTTGCTAGCATGACACCATTACGTGCAGGCACCATAAAATCTTTCTCAACCCGAATGTCGTATTGACCGGGCCGTGAGCTTATTAATGAGGTAATATTCTCATCGGATCGCACCTGGGAAGTTGTTCCCAGAACCATGCATAGTATCAACAAGCATGTGTAGAGGCGTTGATTCAGGCAGCCGATATCCGCTCTTCTTGAAAAGGTCTCAACTAAGTTCAATTTCCAACCCTCTTTTTCCATGTTCGTAAATGGAATACCTATGATTTTCTTCACTATTCAAAGCGAATCTCAGCCCAGTTGGTTGTAGATAAACGTTCAGTTTCCTGTGAGAAGACCAGCTGTTCGCCTTTGCCCCTTGCCGTCCAGATTTCAATTCGCAACCGCCATATTGAGCCCTTTATCTTTGATTTCAGCACGTCAATTTCAATACCTTCGTGATGAAATCCTGCTTGATTAATCGCGGTTTCGTAATCAAGACCATCTATATTGACTAAACTGTCCAGAAGTTTGTAAATCCAGCGGAATTCATTGGCATACCATCCTGACGTTCTTCCCCAGACCCATGCCGTGTCGAGCGGTTCATTAGGAGTTGCTCGGAGCATGCGTTCACCCAGTTGAGCTGACACATGCAATTGAAGAATATTCTGTTTGTCAGCAGAGATATACAAGTCTATAGATGGTGATAACAACTGGCGGGAGTCGAGTGCAAAAAAGAAGTGACCACTGAACTGCTTAAAATATAAATTGACTGTATCATTGATGACCAAAGTTGCAGCATCGTCCCATTCAGCTGGCTGGAATATTCCATCTGTCATTACGGGACGGCCATTACCATAAGGAACGATGAATTCTCTTTGGCGACTAGAATAGATAGGTGAGTCGGGGGTAGCCGGATGATTGCTGCAGGAAATTACCACCAGACCAAGTAAGAATGGGCAGAGCAAATTGAACCTGATTGAGGGATGTTTACTCATTACTGACATCTCCTCACAATTCTGAATCCTACATTAGGCCAATAATCGTCCGGTTTGCCCGAACCTCGGTGCTGGAGTGACGTAAAGTCAGGTGGACAGTTCCATGCGTTGCCACGGCAAGTACGCTTGAAACTTGTGTTCGGTCCACGAGGATTGACTACAGGACTGGCTTTATAGTAATCCTTGTCATACCAATCCCAGCACCATTCATATACATTGCCTATCATATCGTACAGTCCTGTATCGTTGGGTGCGAAACTGCCGACAGGTGACGTAAAGTAAAAACCGTCATTGTATTCATGCCAGCATTCTCCCCATTCAATCGACCTGGAGAAGAAATTATGGCTGGTCTGGTCCTTGAGATTGGCTGGTCTATATCTCATGGACTCAGGCGGATCGTTCCCCCAGGAATAGGTATAACGCTTACCTCCGGAGGTTGCAGCGAATTCCCATTCTGCTTCGGTCGGGAGCCGATAGCCATTGGCTTCGAAGTCACAAGTCACACGTTCATTGTCAATAGTATAACATGGCTTCAGACCTCTTGATTCGCTCAGCCAGTTGCAATAACGCACGGCATCATACCAGCTTATCTGGGTAACAGGATGTTGCTCCGTCTGTTCGAAATAGATTGACTGCCAGCTGGAACCATTCTTTCTCAAGAAGTGATTGCCGTCAAAATCAATGGCTTCACCGCTTTGTTCTGCTGAGGTTGAGTAGTCCGTTTGATCGACAAATTTCCTGAATTCACCCACAGTTACCTCGTACGGACTGATACAAAAGGGAGTAAGACGCACGACGTGGACTGGTTGTGCATCGGCATATCTTCCTGTGAAGTCACCTATGTAATATTCACCGCCATCGAATCTGATGAAATTATCTGGTATGGCATCATTCTCCGATACTAAACTCTCCGGACTAATAATCTTTTCTGCGATCTGAACAGAACCAACCACTTCGATGATTATTAGGATATTGAACACTGATTTCAACATACACCAGCTCGCTAAGGGAATTTTACTCCTTTGACTTCTCTATACAAGGCCGATACAACCGGTTTAGGATTGAATTGGCAGTTACCTAACACAGCAACACTAAGAGAATCTGTTACAAAATGGAGGACAAGAGATGAGTATCCGATACCGCCAGAGTGGCCGACAGCCTTGGTCTCCTCTATGTCCTCTGTGATTAATCCTAATCCGTAATTTATATCCCCGCTCAACGGTGTTGGATGTCTCATTTCGTCAAGGGAGGCTTTCGTGATGATCCGACCCGCAAATAGGTCTGTTAACCAAGTTGCCGCGTCGAGAGCTGTTGCATTTATAGCGCCAGCCGTCCACACTGAACTGAACATGCCCCGAAGAGGCGGCTTCCCAACAAGTAAATTGATATCCACTGGAGCACCACCGGTATCCAAGACCATCCAAAGGTGTGCCATTCGATCGGTACTATAAAGCTCTTGTGGGTAGAGATAAGTATCACTCAGGTCGAGCGGCTGTAGAAGCTCGTTCCGAATTGCATCATGAACCACATTTCCAGAGAGCTTCTCTATTATCATTCCAAGAATCAAATAGTTGGCCGCAGAATAATGCCAGACATTTCCGGGTTTAGCATACGGTGCCTGCATGAAGGAATTGAGTAGCGAACGGGCAGTCCAGATTGTATCTGGAAAAGCAAAAAGCGCCGTATTGTAATCTGAATGTTCCATGTAATTGAACAGACCGCTGGTATGATTGAGTAGTTGTCTGATTGTGATGTCTGCGAGCTCAACAGGCAAGTCTGATAACCACTTGGTCACTTGGTCGTCCAGATTGAGTAGTTCGTTCTCCACATACTTGAGCATTAGCGCTGCTATATATGTTTTAGTTGCACTACCGATTCCGAACAACATGTCATCGCGGATCGGTTGCTCATCGGTTGAGTTTCCAGATACACCAGTCCATTCACGTCCGTCACTCCAAACGATTGCAGCACTGAGTCCGACTATATCAAGATTACTTCTGCAGCTATCAAGGAGATAATTTAGGCGACTAGTCATGTTTTTATCAACCCCCGATTTTTGGATTTTTAAGGAAGCTGTGTATGATTTCATGGTTTCAATTACTCTGGCATCGACCCAGTAGAATTTGTCTGTGCCAGTACTATCAAATCTATTAAAGAATAGGAATTTGCCATCATGAGAAATAAATGGAAAAGATACACTCATTCCGTTATTAATCTCCTCATTTAAATGAATCGGTGTTTCCCAAGTATCATCAGGATTCCTGCAACTGAAGTATAAATCCGTTTCAATACTATTTCCACCTGGTCTTGTTGATCCAAATATCAAATAGCTTTCGTCTGGTGCTATGAATGGATATACATCCGCAAATGCTGTTCTTATTGGGGAGTCCAATACTTCGGGTTGCTGATATTTACCATTGATTAATTTTGATCGATAAATTGCTGTTTTCCACTGAGTTCCTTCATATTGGCCTATAAAATAAACAGTGCCATCTGATGTAAATGATGCCTGTGTAGCTCCTAGATCCGTGTTTGGAGGTGAACCTAGATTGATGGGATTGCTCCAACCAGACTCGGTCCGATCAACATACCAGATATTTTTTGCCTTACCGAATCCACCAGGACGATCAGATGAAAAATAAAGACGATTTCCATCAGAAGTAAAAAAGGGGGCATGATCATTGTATTCACCGGAGAAAGCCGCGATCTTGGGCGAACTCCAAATACCGTATTTTTCCTTCATATACCAAATAGTACCTTTGAAACGATCATCTATAAACTTTCCAGACATCCAATAAACTTCCTTGCCGTCTGGTGTGAATGTCGGGAAACAATGTTGAATACCATCATAAGGAATTATACCCTGAGCTAACAGCTTAGGTTCGCAACCTGGCGGTTTCTGTCCTAGATATTCACCAGATAGAGGAGTTATCTTGATATCCGATGAACCTACTTTCTTAAGAATTTCTACTTCCCAATACTCGCCGCTGGGACAGGTGAGTAATGACTCTACGGTTCCATTAAGTGTGCTATTTAAAAAAGCTAATACGTAAGTATTCATTATTTCTATAACACGATGCCCATTGATGGATCCAAAATTCTCCTGAGCGGTTATCAGTTCGCCCCATAGAGACATATCGCTGAAGTTCGCATGTTTTGCTCCACTGACCTTCATCAGGATTGACTTTTCCGGTGATTTCGAATAATAAGCATCATTGATATATGCTTCTGCTACAAACGGTTCGCTATGGATGAACATGAAAGGACATGGAATTACACTGTCAACTATATCACCAAACATGAAGCCATCCAGGTTGATGCCAGCACATATTCTATGATCATCAATGCATACTTGACCGGCCGCTGCCCCACCTTTGGAGAAACCAATAACAGCGATTCTGCTAAAATCAATTGCCTTAGCAAGATCAATAAGACCTTGTTCCTTTTGCAATTGATTGATAATGAACGACACATCATGCGACCATTCATGAATATCCTGAACCTCGGTAGGCATGGATTCATTCAATTTATTGTATAATTGAAGCTTCGTTAAAGAATTTTCTGCCAGCGTAATCCGATCCTTAAGTTGACCAGTCCGATCTGAAAGTTCCTCTTGCCACATTTGCCGGTAATATTTATTCGAGCGATCATTAACCACAACTGTGCCACTTGAATCTGTAGTATATGCATTCCAGTGGACATGATTAACAGCTATAACGATAAATCCATTACTGGCCAGTTCCTCACATAAGGCTGTAGCCTGAGCTACAAATCCGGATGGTAAATAGATAACAACAGGAAATGCTCCATCAGCTACAGCAAGGTCAGTTCCTGAGTGTGTCTCAACTAAAGCAAAATGGGAAAGAAGAAACGGTGGAAGATTATTGAATACCGCTAAGGCTTCAGTTTCGGCAGGATCCAAATAGGGCGCGCATTCATTGTTCCTTTCAGATGCAGGATACCATACCTTAACAGGAATTTGTCTTGATCCACTGTTGATCGAGGTATAATCTTGATGACGATTATAATCAATGAAATGTAATTCGGTAGTGCCTATAGGATAAGGCCCTGTTGGTTCTGGAAGATCAAAAACTGGAAGTACATAGGCCAGAATTATGCTTGCAACAGAAAGGAGCAATCCAATTATAATTAGTATGGCTTTCCAAATTGTCTTTTTCTTGTATCGTGATCTAAACTGGTTTTTATATCTGAGCCCGGAAATAAGATGAACTAAAAATATAGCACATGCAACAATATATACTGGCCACAGCTGCCATCTAAGTCCCTCAAGGATCCAGTGAATAAATAACAGAACAATCGATATATATACAATTAGTCGTGCTAATAGCCTAGATTTCTTCCAACCAGTCAAATTGGTAAGCAAACTCACCAGAACGGCGGAGACAAGAAAGATTTCAATCAGTCTCATGTCTCTTTGCAGTTCCTTTTTGACGGGAAATGTGACTTTGAATTAGCCACCAAATACCTATAGTAGCCCATATAATAGCCATAATCAATCTAGCTTCAAAGTTTTCCTGTAAAACCTTTAATGTTATACAAATTACTGCAACCATAAGTGACATCAAACCTAAGAAGAATGCCTTCTTGGAAGTGAAAGTGTTTTTAGGCATAATTGTCTCCTAATAAATGATATTTTATAATTTCTCTTAATTTAATCATAATTTATAGTTAGATGGAAAACCAATAACTAGCTTTTATCAAGAACAGGTCATGAGCAGGTTTTGAAAATAATTTTTTTAAATCTCTGCCCAGATTCAAGTCATTCAGACTGCCATCATATTTTTCATGAGCCCTTGTCCAAACTAGATAGAGTGTACTTCCTGGATTAAATTCCCATCGCAACAACAGAGTTGAATTCATGGCTTCGTAAAAATAGTCAAAATCATAGCCATCAATGTGGGATCCATAATTATTACCTCCCAGATATGGCTTGTATTCGCAAAAGTCGAGTCCTGATAAAAGACCCTGCGCAGAAAACTGAATAGAAAGCATGGGTGATAAAACAATGCTTGCCCCTGCACTGAGCGATATAAGATCCTGGTTTTTTTTAGCAAATAAAGTTGTTGAGTCGTTTGGATTATTTACCCACATTAATTGATTAAAGTCATGTGTAAAGCTACCATCAATCCAAAATTCAATATTGGCTTTTGGTTGAATTCTAAGCCTGATACTCGAACCCCACCAAGGGCTAGTGCGACTATTACCAAAATAGAATCCCGGATAAATTGTAATTAGGCGACGATTATCTGTTCGGAAGCTAAGCCATACATTCCAATTCTTTGGCAGACTCCAATAACCACGACCACGAGTTTCTAAATCGTCAAAATCGCCAAAGCCATAATGCCCACCAATCTGACCAATCCAATTATTTACAAATTGAATAGTGGTATTAAAATTTATATGTCTATTTAGATTTGCTCCTTTCCAATTCCATGAACCATCTAGATGTATACTATTCCAGCTATTTCGGATTAGCCACCAATCATCAGAAGTACGATATTGAGCATAAAACCAGGTCTCCCGATAATTATTGCGATTTAAATATCCTAAGCGGTTCAGATCAAGTTTTGGATCCTTCAAGATAAGGCCGGCCACATATGTCCAATGCTGCCCGGCCACTTTCTCGAAAACCAAATCCAAACCATATCCAGGCTTTTCTTTTTTTATACGACTCATAATCAGTTGTCCATGAAAACTCCAAACACGATTTTTTGTTGTAAGTTTCCAGTCCATTCCACCAGTTATCGCAGGATAATAACTCTCTTGTGCTGCAAGGGTTAACACTCCACCAATCCAGGATGATGAAAACAAATTGTGTTTAACTCTGCTTACAAAGTATCCAGCAGCAGGCTCAACTTCACAGTTAAGACTTATTGTATCAATTCTGATTGTATCAGTTATTTTACTATCATTTAATGTAAATGTGTCAAGCTGTGGTACAAATGCTATGTATTCTGCAGTCTCCTTTGATGTCACGGCTCCTATAATTGCAATAGATGTATTTTGTTGAATTCGACCTGTTAATTTAGCTGCTCCCAGAATTGTTGTAGATGAGGGATAATTTGTATAATAAGCAAAATATGGATCGGATGAACTACCCCGCGGTTGTCTTCCTATTCGACGGGAGTAAAAAGGCGTATATTCCATGCGGTATAAATCCGCTCCCTCGATGAAGAAAGGTCTACGCTCGGGGTACTGAGTTTCATAAACAGACAAGTTTAACACTGGTTGATCCAGTTCCACCTGACCAAAATCAGGATTTATACAGGCATCCAATGTTAAATCCGAAGACAGACCATACTTTATATCAACTCCGGTATTTCCTAAAACATTATTATTACTACTTGACTTATTTGTGTCATCCGAATCCAGTTTTGTAACAACATAGGGTAGAATTTCAATGTGATTTGAAGTGTATAAATTGGATATTCCTGTTAAATGCCCAAATCTTGATACAAATCCAGGTATTGATGATGGCGTATAGTACCAACGGATTTCCTCTGTTTTTCGACTTATATACCTCACAAATTGGATTCCCCAGAAGCCATCTTTATTATCTGTAAAGCGCAGACAATGCAAAGGTATTTTAATCTCAACAGACCAACCCCAATCCTGTATTTTAGTAGCTGATTTCCAAGTGCTGTTCCAGGAAAGATCAGCACCATCATCATCAAACATGATTAAATCACGTTGCACATTGGCAGCATTCACATGGAATGAAAATCCGGTTTGATGGTCATGGAATGGATCAAGATGAACACTGACATAATCAGCATCAGTATATCGATCACGCCTGATCAGCTTACTTGTGATCTTTTCAGGTTCAGAATCATAGCACCAAAATGCAAAATATAAAGCTCCAGGATCATAGGCTACTGCAACAAATGTGGATTCCGTTGCCGGGAGCCCTTCATCTGGTTCATATTGTTGCAGCAATCTTACTCTATTTTGTTTTGATATTTGCCATATTTCATCGTGAAGGTCCCCATTAATTTTTGGAGATTCGTTCTTAATTTGAATTGCCATAATTTCTGGTACATTAGTTTTTGCTTCCGTTGAAGCTGAGATTGAAAGTACAAAAATAATAAGAAAGAATCCAAATGCTAATGTTCGTTTACTTATGGACATGTGAATCTTTATAGTATCCCAATTATTAGAATATGCAAAAATGCCCTATTCTCCATTTATTTGAATTGGTGGGATCTGAGCCAATATCTTTCAAAAAACATAATTATTAATATTTATCTGTTGCAGAATAACATTTTGTATTTATTTTCCTAAATAAGATCCTTATCTGAAAGGACAGGTTCATGACTGATCTTAAGGAATATGACTATAGTGAAGATGAAATAGAAATTTCCAAAATGTTTCAGCAATTCTTTGAAGGTATTAAGAACCTAAATGCTGATCAAATTCTTAAAATCTTTTATCCAAAGGCTGATTCATATAGCATTACTCCCAATGGTGTATGTATTGAGCCAACTTCCAATTGGACTAATATTATTGAGGATGCAAAGGCTGATCCTAAACATATTTTCAATGAATTAGTTACTGCACAGATTGTTAGCATTGATATTGCTGGTACAGCAGCGTCAGTAAAAACTAAGTGGATATTTAAGAGCTGTGAAATAATTGATTTTTATAATCTCATAAATATTAATGACAAATGGCTGATTGTTAATCAGGTTTACCACTCTTTTGCCTAGAATAAAATTACTATTGTATTAATATTGAAATATACCTATCGACCACAACTCTTCGCACAAGAGGATTTCTTGACTTTATTCTTATCTAATATATTTGTGCGAGAGATCATATTGTCCAAGTTGGAAACCCCTGCAGCAGTCAATGCTATAATAGTTGTTGAATAATTCAAATATTCAGCGCTTACTTTATCATAAGTATCATCCTTAGTGTGAGCATAATAAGGAACACTACCATTTCCGTCCTGTAACCAGAAAAAGGCGGGAATTCCAGCATCTAAGAATGGTCCGTGATCGCTTGTTCCCCCACTCCCACAACAAGTAATGTAGTAAATATTTAAGTCATCCGTTTCAATTATTTTAAAATGTTTTGTAGAATCTAAAGATTTAACTGGATCAAAAATCAAATTGAAATCATCAAGCATATATTTAGTAGCATAAATCCCCGAAATGTAATCACTGCCATGGTCCATATTAAACATGGCAGATGTGTTGTCTACTACATCAGGGTGCTTTTTAACATATGCCTTTGAGCCTATTTTCCCAATTTCTTCACCAGAAAAGAGAATAAAACGAATTGTCCTCCGTGGTATTACTCCTGTTTCATTTAATATCCTCGCAGCCTCAAGAGTGGCAGCTACACCTGTACCATCATCCTGAGCTCCATCACCTACATTGTGTGAATCAATATGTGCTCCTATGATTACATACTGATCCTTCAGATCACTTCCTTGGATATCAGCAACCACATTGTACAATGTGTCACCTGAAATGCCCAAAACCTCTGCAAGTTTATTAGGATAGGCTATACCGCAATAATCAAGATGTACATTAGTTAGTCCAAACTCAATAAATTTATCCATTGCCCATTCACATGCATCATGAAGTTCGTTTGAACCTGATGGTCTTTTTCCAATTGCATTGGTTAAATGGTAGAGATGTTCCATGCATTTATTTGATTTTTTTCCAATCTGAGTAATTCTTTTTATTTGAGAGAAATACTGTGAATCTGTTATAGTATTCCCATTTAAATTTACACTAGTAGATAATGTTGAGATTTTATTTTGATTACTCAATTTATCTGCGATGTCATTGCTTGCACAGCAAATGACAGTTATACAAAGGATCAGGAATATTTTTGCAGTCTTCATTAGTTAATCTCCTTTAATATCTCTATCTGATGATTTGATTGCTATCAATCCCCATAATATCCAATTAAAAGACCATACAAATCCTATAAACAAGCTTCCATTTGGATCATATTTCAAGATCAATCCACTTATATGCATGAAGGATATAAAAAATGCTATCAGGTATATACGGCCAGCAATGTGGCGCATGAGTTATGCTTAACACTTTGTATTCTCCTATAATGTAATAAAATCATCACTTCTAAACTCCATAGAATAAATGGTGGCAATTCCTATCATTTCTTTCACATGGAATTATTTTTAAACAAATATGAGGGTAGATTGGAAACTTTTTCAAAAATTCTTAGAAATTGTATTGCTCATATAATTGATATTTGCACATTTACTTTGATAAATATATATTTGCAGTAATGGTAATAAAACCCGATGTAATAAATGTTAATTATCTGTATGAACAGATAATGAATGGTAAAACAGAATACGAAGATCTTCTTTTCAAAATGCTGTCTGAAAGATTTAATCAGTTTGCCCACCATAGAATATGGAACGCTGATGATGCTGAAGATATTGTACAAGAAGCGCTTATGGTAATCGCTAATGAGTTTAAGCAGCTTGAAATAAGGACGAGTTTTGCTGCTTGGTCATATAAAGTACTGAATAACAGAATATTAAGCTATATCGAAGCTAAAGGTCGAAATAGTATTCGGAAGGGAATGGTTGACTTAAATAGTGTTGACTTACAAGCCTCTTCTTCAAATCCAGATTTGCGACTTCGGCTTATTAACTGTTTGAAAAAAATTGATAATGTAAATAAAAGACATGCCCGAATAATTAATCTTCATCATCTTGGCTTTTCGATAGATGAAATTTGTACAAAATTAACTCTTTCACGAAATGCTGTATACATCATACTACACCGTGTACGTAGAATGCTGGAGTGCTGTATTGAGACTGGAGATATAAGTGAATAAGTGTACTAATCAGAAATACGAGAAATATCTATACGCTTATGAACTCGGTATTTTGTCAGATGAGGAGTTGTATGATTTTGAAATTCATCAGCTTGAATGTGAATACTGCTATCAGAAAGTGAAAAGTTTTAAGCAAACTACAAATTTGCTTAGGCATGATCCTCTGGTAAAAGAATCATTAGCTGAATTAGCTGAAGACAGTAAATCGGCCAAAATCAAATCTCATAAATTATCATTCATAAAACGCCTTAAAAGTTATGCTATCGCAGCTGCTTTGGTGGTTATAGTACTGTTATTAAAGCCCTGGAATCTTGAATTTAAGTCAACCTACGAGGCTAGTGCGGCCGAGAACCGCATTGTTGTTTTATATTTTAAAAACCTCACAAATGATCCCAACAATGACCATATTGGAGAAGTCATTGCTAACCTGTTAATCACTGATCTTGCAGAATCTAATCAACTCCAAGTAGTTTCGTCTCAGCGTTTATATGATGTTGTCCAGTCGCTGAGAAAGGGAGATATTAGATTAGTATATGAGCAGTATTCTAATAAAATAGCGGAAAAGCTCAATGCAAATCTGATTCTTTCTGGAGCAATATTGCAGTCAAAACCTAATATAGTTGTCACTGCTGAATTGATTGGGTCCAGAAGTGGGGTAACTATATCATCCATCAAGCAATCAGGTGAAATTGAAGAAAACATATTTTCCGTTGTAGACCAACTTACAGTTGAAATAAAACGAGCCCTTAACCTTTCTACCGAAATCGCAAACGATCCTGATCCGGATATTAAAGAAATAACCACTCATTCTTCTGAGGCATATCAGGCTTATCTTGAGGGATTAGATTATTATAATAAATACTATTTCCTGGAAGCAATAGACGCATTCAAGAAGGCTGTAGATCTGGATTCTACTTTTGCCTCAGCCTATTATTATCTGGCCATGATTGACGATGCTAGTTTTATTGAAAAGGCTGTAAAATATGCTGGCAATGCATCTACTGTTCAGCAGCATTTCATTTACAGTCGGGCCGCAATACTCAATGGTGATATTGAACTGGCGAAGGAAGAACTAAGAGAAGTCCTGGATAGGTATCCAGAAGAAAAAGAAGCTCACTACTGGCTGGGATCATATAGTCAAACTTATGAGAGAAATGCCGAAGAAGCTGTTTTTCATTTGCGAAATGCAATAGAGCTTGATTCTTTGTACAAAAATGCCTATAACAAAATAGCCTATGCGTATATTCAACTGGGAGCATGTGAAAAAGCGATATGGGCAATAAACAAATACGTATCTCTAGCTGACGATGAGGCAAATCCTCATGATTCACGGGGGGAGATATATTCTTTATGCGGCGATTTGGAAGAAGCAATAGAATCATACCAAGAAGCCTTACGTGTTCGGCCAACATTCACATCTTCGTTACTAAAACTGGGAATAATGTATGTATTTCAGGGTGATTATGACATGGCTGATAGTTGCTTTAGTGGTGATATAGCGCCTGCATGTTGCATCAGTGAATCCTCAAAGGAACTTTATATTTCGACTATTTATGTTCATCAGGGCAGACTAAATGATGGAATAGAAATATTACGGAAGGGAATGGACAAAATTGATGAAAATTCTGGTCAATCGGATTTATTAAAATATTACTCCATCAAAGCATTCCTTCACTGGGAAAAACAGCAGTATGATTCGGCATATTCAGATCTTAATAAGGCTTCAGAGTATGCCTTACAAATTAATCCAAATGACCATATAAATGTGAAACCTCAGATCGTACGTCTGCTTTTTGAAAGTGGAAGAGTTAGAGAAGCAGAAAATCTAGTTGATAAGCTTAAACCTGAATTGGATTCAGTGGAATATGGCGACATTATTAAATCTTATGTTGATGCATGTTTTGAAATGTATAATGGAAACTTTGAGAAAGCAGCAGAGCTTTTGGAAAATGTTTCTGCAGTTTCGGAGGGTTTAGCGCCAGACATCGTGACAACAACATTATTAGCTAAGGCTTATTTAGAAACAGGTGCACCAGAAAAAAGTGCTGAGCTTCTGGAGATTCAATTAAAGCGCTATAATGAACTGCGTGCATTCTTAGGTAACTACTCTGTAAAACTACATTACCTTCTTGGACAAGCTTATGAGGCGTACGGAAGTTATAACAAAGCAATTCAGCAGTATAAATTATTTTTAACTATATGGGAAAATGCAGATCACGATATTCCTTCATTGAATAAGGCTAAATTGCACTTAAAGCGTCTGGAAGAATCAAAAAAATATCCATAAAATAATCACTAACTAGATTTTACTCCTTAATTGAGTAATTGGAAAAAATGCAAGCCTAAACCATAGTTTTACTATTCAATTGATGAATTAGAATATATGCTTCACGGCAAAATTACGCTGAATTTTCTAACCGCCAACTTCACGCAACTCGCTTGTACTTAAAGTAACTCGACGGAACTCGACGATTCTAATACTTTGATTTTCAGTGAAATGGCTGTATTTCGTTGAAGTACAATATCTTATGAAAATAGGGCGTCTGCGAATCCCTGTCGCCCAGTTTTATAACTCCAATATATTACAATAAGTGATGCCTAATTTGAACCAGTCATAATGGATATATCATGCTATAAAATACATGAGATTTTGTCCACCCATGATAGCGAAAAATTCATATGCAATAAAGGTCTAAGCCTGCGTATTGTTAGATGTCTTTAGGTTTGTCGCGATTTTACGGTCGGCCATTGCAAACAGCATCAGCAGAATAATCCCAATAACAGGAACAGCTATAGTTTTTGCCGTTAATCCCCTTTCAGAAGAGAGTTGAATCACATTATTCCAGGCCTTACTAGAATAATCCGCAAATATGTCCCTTACTTGCGGCATTAAAAGTATAACTGCGCTTATGCTTAAAATACCGACGAATATGATAATTGCTGCGATTAAATCTGTAATTCGCCTTTGCCGATGGAAGTAATTCAATCGTCGCATTACATTCTTTTCAAAGGCTTTCGGTATAGGCTTTGAGGGAATGAAATGTGCCAATTCTTCGAGCCTTTCATAAAGTAGGAGCTGTTTCTGACAATCCCCACAGATACTGAGGTGGTCCTCTAAGTGCGAAAATTTACCGGATACTCCGCTTTGCAGATAGTTTTGGATTTCATCGTCCGTTAAATGTCTCATTCTATCAAATCCTCAATAGTGAATTTCTGCAACAAATCATGCTTAAGCATTGCTCTTGCACGAAACAGGTGACTTTTAATGGTACCGAGAGGTATGCCAAGTGTTTGCGCCAATTCCGGAAGTGCAAAGCCCTCCAGATAGTGGAGGGTTACCACCAACCGATAAGGCCCGGGTAATCCAGCAATCGCCTTTTCAACAGCACCCACCAATTCCCTATGACATGTGGTTGCATGGGGCGATATAGAATCCAATGAGGTTAAATTTTGGCGATCTATCCATTCCATTTCATCAATCCTATCCAGTTCTATGCGATAATCATAACTATCCTGCGGGTGGGATTTTAAGCGGCGAAGATAATTCAGACATGTGTTATATGCTATTCGGGAAATCCAGGTTGCCAAACGGCAGCGAAATTGAAACTGGCGAAGACTTTCATATACTCTTAGGAAAATATCCTGTGCCAAATCCTTGTGCTGTTTTTGATCAGATAGCATGTTTCGCACTATGTGAAATACAAGTCCCTTGAATTCCGAAACTATAGCTTCAAAAGCTTCAGTATCTCCGGATAATACATTATTAATGGAGTCCTGAATTTTCTCGGGCACTCCCATACATTAATAGACGCAAAAAGACCCTCGCTGGTTGCATTTATAAGATCAGTTATGGCCATGCAACCGATCTGAGGTAAGCGTGTCGATTAGTTATAGAACAAAACCAATATGGAGGACTTAATGGAAGGAGATATGCTGAGACCAGTGGTGATGGTGCTGGTGGTATTGGTATTCGCTATATTAGCAAAGGGCATCATAGACCACTTGGGCAGAAGGCAGCTCATTGCCAAGGGTATAATGCCCGATGAGCTGGAATCTGCAGGCCCGAAGGCTACTAAATGGTATCTCATGTCAAATCTGAAATGGGCATTGATTTGCATTGGATTTGGCGCTGCCGTGATTCTCTATGACAGTTTTCAAGAAGTGTTTTCCATGACCGGTGGATTTGGACTGATGTTTGTAGGAGCGGGCCTTGGCTACTTGGTTTACTTTTTAATAGCATGGCGATGGTCTGCTAAGGAAAGGAATAGAAATGAATAAGAAACAAATAGTAATCTTAACGGCATATCGGCAGAGATTCTTCGCTATAATTATCATATCGGCAATGGTCCTTGTCAGCGGACGGGCGGAACATCTATCCGCCTCAAATAAGCTAAATGATAGCATTTTGGTAATTGTCAATGCAGAATCTCAATATGATCTGTTCTCCGGGACAGTTCTTGTCGCCAAAGAAGGCAAAGTGATTTATTCTGGCGCATTTGGGGATGCTAACAGGGAGAAAGGGGATCCGATCATATTGAATACGAGATTCAATATAAGCTCGGTGCAGAAAACATTTATAGCTACCCTGGTAATGCAGCTTTATCAAGATAGTATCATTGATCTTGAAGATCCTTTGACAAAATATTATCCTGAATCTCCATGGACATCTGCGGGACAGATTCAACTCAAATACCTTCTAAATCATACTTCAGGTCTCGCTGATTATAGGGATAACGATGAGTATCAACGCAACTGCGATAAATATACCAGCATTGGGGATGTATTACCCCTAATTTGGAAATATAAACCGGCATTCACTCCCGGCGAAAGATTCGAATATTCCAACGCCGGGCTTTTACTGCTTAAAGGGATTATCGAAAAGGTAACCGGTAAAAAGCTTGCCGCAGCAATCAAGGAGCGCATCTGGGATCCGTTGGGGATGAAGAACACCACATTCTATGTCGGCGGAGACTTTCTGGACAATAAGGCAATCGCCTATAGTCTTGCATCTGATGCAGAAACGTATGAGCCTGTCCTGGAAGAACCATCCGCCTATGCAGGCGGCGGCATTTATACGACGGTCGGCGACCTACTGAAATTTGATCAGGCTTTGTATGGTGATAAACTCCTGAGTGAAGAGTATAGGACTCTGATGTTTACACCTGTGGCAGCCAGTCCAAACTATGCATATGGTTGGATTGTGGTTGAATTCGGGGGCACAACCGTCATATACCACAGTGGCGGTTCCGGTGGATTCAACTCGGAGTTCCGGCGTTATCCTGAATTGGGATATACGGTTATAGTACTATCGAACTATCAGGGGGCAGCAAGCGAATTGGCCAATAAAATAGACTGTATGCTACTAGGACTTCCATATGAGCTGGCAACTGAGGCAGATCTTTATTATAAACGCGGAATGCACTTTCAGAATCAAAAGCTTTATAGCAAAGCATTGGAGTCTTTTCAAAAAAATCTTGGCAGCAGTACTCCACACATGGCTTCGCTTTATCAGGCAGCTCGAACAAGAATACTGGGACAATTTGATCAGAAGGCAGCAATAGAATTATTGGACAGGTACATCTCGCTGGCTGATGAGATTACCAGACCTTCGATCGCTGCAGCATGGTGGCGAAAAGGCGTGGCATATGAACAGTTGGGTGAAATCGAGAAAGCGATATCCTGTCACGAAAGCTGCCTTGAGTTAGACACGGGCTTCTCCGATGCTCGAGAAGCCTTAGTAAGACTCAGAAAATCCAATTAGCGCTATTTGCCTGATCGGCGAGAATTCGTTCTAGGGCCCCCAATTTGAATGAAGCAAAGCGGGCAAGTTTAAGCTATTTGCCGGCTTGCGCTTCTAACATAGAGGCCGGTCCAGCAGATACCCCCTACTCAGCCAATAATTTTTGGAAATCCAGTACGAATAAAATTCCTGTTGATCTGAGATTAGTGCAGGAATCAACATCTGATATTTATTGCTGTGCAGACCTATAAGCCAATATTATTATTTCTGGATGCTTATGCTATCAATTTGTTGTTGCAGGGTTTCTATTCTGGTCCTCAGGGTTGCTAATTCCAGCTTAAGTTGTGCAACATCTATTGCTTCCGGTTTTGCATGTCTGTTATCTGCAGTCGCATTTGTTTGACTATGCAGCAGATTGGAACCATCACCGTCGGTGAGTTTCACCGGTGGTGGTACCGGATCTACCGTTCCATAGGCCGTTGGAAAGTAAACCAGATTAAATTGCATATCGGCTACAGAAACCGAGCCTGAGTATTCATAAGCCAGGTAATAATATGTGTACGAGCCTGCCTCCGGTACGGTAAACATACTTGTCATACCAAAAGGGGTGGAATATGTCCCGGAGGGAGCAGCACTGTCGATTTGAAAATCAAGATCCTGGTTCCCGGGGAGTGAATTCGGAGTATCGGAAATGCCGACGACAGCATACGATTTGGTTCCCGCGGTATGTTGTGGTAGAGTAGCAATCCGGCCATGAGCAACTGCCATGACGTACCCTTCAGAAGGGCAGTTTATAGTCAGACTGCAGAGAGTGGTATAATCCATGTCGTTCAGATATACATAAAAGGCACCGCTGTAAGCCGCCACGCCGGGCTCGTTAATTATATCATCTGATTGAACGTTTCCAGTTTTAAATGAATAAGGTACTGTGTTAAGTTGTGTACGCGGAGAAATTTCTTGGTCTGTACCTACTGTGATTCCCAACCAGCACTCGGAATGGCTGAACACATCCGCATTTAGCGGTGACCCATTGGAACCGAGTTTAACTGAAAAGAGTCCATCACTTGTAGCTATCTGGTGCGATTCTTCCCAGAGTTTTGTATTTGTTTCATCATAGATTTTGAAAGTGACATTGTACAAACTATCGGCTACTGGACTTCCTTCATCATCTGTAAGATAGCCTTGGTAGTTCATTGAGCCGGGAACTTCGGCTCTGATGAATACTGTCAAAAAAATGAATGCAATTACGGTTAAAACCGACTTTTGATTACTATAATTAAACATCTAATGCTCCAATTTTTACCGTTTTTTGTGATTTGATACACATGCACTTTACTGAAATATCGGCAAAAAGGCTAATTTTGCAAGGATTATCGGATCTCTGCAAGAACCAGAATTAGCGCATGTTCGAATCCCTGTCGCCCAGTAATTAATTCCACATAGTTTATTAACAGTCAATAAGTTGAGGAGTTAGATTCCAGCAATCCCCTGTTCTTTGGTCCTATATGAAATTTATTTCGCTTCAATATGAGAAGATTGGAACTAAAAGTGAACAGAAAACGTATAAGGTATCAAACGTTTCCATGCTATTCAAGGATATATCGCAGACAAAAAATCGCAGATTATAATTGCTGCTCAACCTTTGTTTTCGCAGTTCGGCCTCAAGAAAACGACCACAGACGACATTGCGAAACGGGCACACATATCGAAGGCAACGATCTATCGATATTATCGCAACAAACAGGAGATCTTTGACGATGTCGTTGCTTATGAAGTGGAGCAACTCCAGTCGGCAATAACAGATGCGGTGGACGCCGAAAGGACTGCTTTCAGTAAACTGCGCGGCTATCTGCTGAGCAAGATGGGCAAACTACGTGATCTGGTTAATCTTCTCCAAATTACTCGTGAGGTCTGGAGTGATTACTGGCCCAATGGGACTGAGGTACAGGATCAGATCCTTAATCGGCAAAAGGCTATTGTGGCAGATATCCTTGAATTCGGGAATAGGAGCGGCGAATTAGATGTGAAAGATGTGAAGTTAACGGCTCACTTGATGGTGGTATCACTGCAGTCAGTTGAATACCGCTGGATTTTCGACACTTTAAAAATACCTCTTACGATTTATGTTGACCACATGCTTGATTTAATCATTAATGGAATCAGGAAAAGGTAAATTATGAGGAAACTCTCAATCGGGATCATCGACCTGGTGGCCAAGGCTCCCACTAAAAATATGTGGGAACGTGTAATGGGGGCCAATTTCGCAAGTATTATGCCGCAGGTGGTGGCCACCTGGTGCGAGGAACTGGGACATGAGGTCACACTTGTCACCTATACAGGAAGAGAAAACCTTCTCAGTGAATTGCCCAAAAATGTAAACATCGTATTCATTGCATCTTTCACTGAAGCGGCCTTGCTTGCATATGCTTTAAGCAATTTATTCCGTTCAAGGGGTGCGGTCACTGCAATTGGCGGGTCTCATGCACGCTGTTACCCTCAGGATGCACAGAAATACTTCGACTACGTGCTTGGATTTACAGATAAGAAACTAATCCTCGAGATCATTGATGATTGCGCTCAGCATCGCCCGCTGGGCAGGAGTCTGTCGGCGGCAAGGCATCCTGCCCAGCTTCCGAGTGTGAGGGAGCGCTGGAAGTTCATTGAGCAAACACTCAGAAAAGCGTCGTTTATTAAAATTGTGCCCCTTCTGGGAAGTCTCGGCTGTCCATATACCTGTGATTTCTGCATCGATTCATCCGTCCCCTACCAGCCGCTGGATACCGACACAATGAAGGAGGACCTGCGTTTTCTGCTGGGCAAATTCAAGCGCCCTCGAGTAGCCTGGCACGATCCAAACTTCGGCGTCAGGTTTGATCGCTGTATGGATGCAATTGAGGAAGCAGTTCCGCCCGACAGGATCGACTTTATCGCCGAATCTACCTTATCCCTGCTCTCCGAATCCCGTGTAAAGCGACTGAGGCGAAATGGATTCAAGGCACTCCTGCCGGGAATAGAATCCTGGTTTGATCTCGGTAAAAAATCCAGAACCGGCAAGACGACGGGAATGGAAAAGGTGGGAAAGGTTTCTGAACATATCAACATGATTCTAAGATATATTCCATATGTACAGACGAATCATATCGTAGGCCTCGACTGTGATGAAGGCCCGGAACCATTCGAACTCACCAAGCGGTTCCTGGATCTTACTCCCGGAGCTTTTCCGGCCTACTCTCTGCTGTCGGCATTTGGTCAGGCGGCTCCGCTCAATCTGGAATTCCAAAGGGATAATAGAGTTCTCCCCTTTCCCTTTCATGTTCTCAGCAACACTCAAATGAATATAAAACCCCGACACTACGCCTGGCCGGAATTCTACGATCGTTTGATTGACCTCATTAAGCACTCATTCTCCCGACGCATGATATTAAGGCGATTTAGGGCCAATGGGGAAACAATCCCCAGATTACTGAATATTGTGAGGGCAATATCATCTGAAGGCTCCGGTCGGATCAAGTATTTCAGCGAAATACGTCGACGATTGGATAGCGACCGACCATTGCGAAAATTCTTTGAACAGGAGACGACTGAAATACCGGAATTCATTGTGCAATCGATACGTACAGACCTTGGTGAATTCTGGGGATGGCTCCCCGATGGAGCCTTGATCCATGATCCCAATGCTTATCTTTTGTCACAGCAAGAGACATGCGCCCTATGCAGCGGACATAGATCCAGCGACACATAATATAAAGACCGCAACCGGCACTCTGCAGTAAGCCAACAATGAATTTCAGCTAAATCTTACAGTTATTCATGGAAATGAATCTGTATAAATTATCACATAGTTGTTTAGGTAAACAAACAGCAAAATGACCTCATTACATCCTGATTTTGATCCGGGCTTGATCCAAGATTTTGAGTTTCGAGCCTTGGATTCGACTCCCAGGAATAAGCGTTAATCTTTAATACATTGTCCGGCATTCTGTTATGCAACTCTCAACTGATATATCTGTTGGACTTCCATCTATCATTTTTTTCTAATTTTCACCACATTTTTTGAAATTTTCCTATTGACAAACTGATTTTTGAATGTTACTTTGTTCGTGTACCGAACAAAGTAACAGGCGGTGACGCCGTTATCGGCAACCCGCCTTTTCCGCCAGAATTTGAGAACATAATAAGGAGATATTAGTTGTTTACCAGAAGTATGAATAATATTGCCGTCCTCATCTCAATAATCCTCCTTTTTGGATTGAATGGCTGCAGCCATGATGACAGATTCCTGGAGCCCGCAGAATTCTCCACCGATCCAATAGTATTCAGGGACGAATTCGGCAGCAATGTCACTTTTCAGGCCTTTGCCGGTTCCAAACTTGACGCGGTCGATTTAGATCAGGTCAATACCTATCTGGGTTCCCAGGCTTTACAGGTAATAGTTCCCGATGTCGGCGATCCTTCAGGAAGCTATGCCGGGGGCGCTTTTACTACTAATATTGCTCGTAATTTAACGGAATATAATGCTTTAACATTTTATGCTAAGGCCAGCAGGAACGCAACCTTGAACGTCGCCGGTATCGGTAATGATAATACCGGGACATCCAGATTTACAGCCGAAGTGAATAATCTGGCCCTGACACCAGAATGGCAGAAATATATTATTCCAATCCCACTTTCAGATAAACTGACATCTGAAAGGGGACTTTTTTATTTTGCTGAAGGACCGGAGGAGGGAAACGGATATCAAATCTGGTTTGACGAGATTATCTTCGAGACACTTGGTACAATCTCCGACCCGCAACCGGCCATTCCCATCACTACAATAAACGCCGAAGAGAACGACACGATAACCATTGCAGGGGCCACTGTTACTTTTGATGTGGATGGAATCTCCCGAACGGTCTCCGCTATGCAGGGATATTTTACCTTCTTCTCCTCGGATGAGACGGTAGTCAATGTTGCCGGTAATGGGGTAATTACCGCGGTCGGGCCGGGAACTGCCGAACTTACCGCCAACCTGGGCACAGTCCAGGCTTCGGGTAGAGTGACGGTCGAAGTTACGGAACCTGCAGCGACTCCTACCACGCCGGCTCCTGTACCAATGATTCCGGAAGCTGATGTGATTTCCTTATTCAGCAACGTCTACACCGATGTAACTGTGAATACCTGGTCTGCTGAATGGGATTTTGCAGATGTATTTGATGTGACAATCGGCACTGACGACGTAAAGAAATACGAAATCCAGGATTATGCGGGAATCGAATTCGCGGATCCCACGCTGGATGTCTCCGGCATGACACATTTTCATATGGACATCTGGACGCCGAATTCAACTGCCTTACCTGCAACATTCAGTATTAAGCTTGTTGATTTCGGGGCCAACGGCGCCTTTGGCGGCGGTGACGATGTTGAAGACGAATTGATCTTCAATAGAAACACCTCTCCCGCTCTCGAGACCGGCACCTGGATCTCGATTGACATGCCGCTGACCGCGTTCTCAGGTCTTTTGACCAAGCGGCATTTAGCACAGCTGATCATCGCTGGCGATCTTTCAATCGTATATGTGGACAACATATATTTTTATGATGCCGGAGAGGTGATCGCGCCGACCATACCCGCTCCGGTACCTGACGAGGATCCGAGTAACGTGATATCTCTTTTCAGTGATTCATATCCCGATGTACCCGTAAATACCTGGTCAACGATCTGGGATGACGCCGATCTTGAAGACTATATGATTGGTGCTGATAATGTGAAGAAATACACTAACCTGCTCTTTGCAGCCATAGAGTTTAAGAATCCCACAATAGACGCTTCTTCAATGACACATTTCCATATGGATGTCTGGACGCCGAATCCAACAGCTTCACCATCAGTATTCAAAATCAAGCTAGTTGACTTCGGGGCAAATGGTATTTATGAGGGAGGCGGTGGAGATGATGTTGAAGATGAAATTATTCTTGATGAAAACACCATGAATACTGGCATCTGGGTAAGTATCGATGTTCCTCTTTCCAATTTCAGTGAATTGACCACAAGAGGACATCTTGGACAGCTAATCATCTCGGGTGATCCCAATACTTTATATATCGATAATGTTTATTTCTATGATTCTGGTATACCGGAGGCTCCGCTGACAGCGGCGCCAACTCCGACAGTTGCTGCCGGCAACGTTATCTCTCTTTTCAGCGATGCTTATACCGATGTTTCGGTTGATACCTGGTCGGCTGTCTGGGATACTGCCGATGTTCAAAATTATACCATTGATTCTGATACTACCAAAAAATACACTAACCTTCTTTTTGCCGGTATAGAGTTTACAAGTAATACAATTGATGCCTCCGCGATGACCCATTTTCACATGGATGTCTGGACCCCGGATCCCACGGATGCTCCCGCTGTATTCAGAATCAAACTGGTGGATTTTGGCGCCAATGGTGTCTGGGATGACGGGGGCGATGATGTTGAACATGAAATCACCCTGGATGAAAACACAATGAATACGGGCAGCTGGATCAGTATTGAGCTGCCGCTTACTGCATTTGTCAATCTGACTACCAGGGCACATCTTGCTCAGTTGATAATCTCGGGTGATCCGAACACAGTATATGTTGATAACATCTACTTCCATCGTTGACATGATGGTGAATTATAAATGATCGCAATAATATATGAACTTGCTATTGGATCTTGATTTACTACCGCTTTTAATGCCAGGCGACTTGCCGTTTGGTGTTACGTCTGTTCAAAAGTCCGATTCGATAGTTTAAAAGATAATTAAATATTAACTAAAAAACGGAGGAATCCATGAAACATCTGCAATTGATTCTGATGCTTGGTATTCTATTGCTTTCAGGCAATTTCCTTGCGCAGAACACCGCTATTGCGGCATCATGCTGTAATGTTCCCGGCGACGCCAATGACGATGGAGGTGCCAACGTCAGCGATGCCGTTTATATTATCAATTATGTATTTGTAGGTGGCGCCGCACCATCCTGCTTCGAGAAAGGTGACGCCAACTGCGATGCTTTGGTCAATGTCAGCGACGCAGTCTATATCATCAATTTTGTTTTCGTCGGCGGCGCGGCGCCCTGCTGCATGGACGTAGTATTCAATGACGAATACGGTTCAAGGGTAACCTACCAGGCCTTTGCAGGATCATTCTTAGAAGCTGTCCAGGTTACAACCGATCCTGTCTATGAAGGCACCCAGGGACTGGAAATAACCATACCGGGTACTGATCCATGGTGGTCCGGAGGTGCATTTGTTGATACGGGCGGCCTTGGACGCGCTGGACGCGACTTATCGGCGTACAATGCACTCACTTTCTGGGCAAGAGCAAGTATTCCTGCCACTCTCGATGTTGCCGGTATAGCCAATGATAATACCGGAACATCGGAGTATATTGCTGAAGTGACCGCACTTGCCTTGACAACCTCCTGGCAGCAATATGTCATCCCTATTCCTCTTGCTGAAAAACTGGATTCCGAGAACGGGCTTTTCTATTTTGCTGAAGGAGAAGGGGTAGAGTACCAGATTTGGGTTGACGAAATAGTCTTTGACAGTCTGACAACCATAACCAACCCTCGCCCTGTAATTCCCACCACAACGCTCGAAGTATCTCTGGGTGAGGAAGTCACATTCGATGGTTGCTATGTTACTTTCGATGTTGATGGTTCGGATATTGTGGTCAGTGCAATGATGGGATATTTCAACTTTGCATCTTCAGATGAAGGAGTTGTCTCTGTTGGTACCGACGGAGTTATTACTGCGGTCGGCCCTGGAACAGCAGAGCTGACTGCGGTTCTTGGAACATCAAAATCTGTGCCTGCAGATGGAGTTGTCACTGTTAATGTCAGCGGGTTTGTACCTACAGAATCGGCTCCGACACCATCTCAAGATCAAGCTGATGTATTTTCTATATTCAGTGATACATACATAAGCACAGATTTTGACACCTGGTCATCTCAATTTGATAATGCCGATGTCAGTGACTTTACTATAGGATCTGACAACCTCAAGAAATACACTAATCTGGTTTTCTCGATTGCTGAATATGAAGTAGGCAATACTGGACCTCAGGATTTAACAGGCATGACCCATTTCCACATGGATGTCTGGACTCCTGACCCGACCGACGGTTCTTCGCAGTTCAATATCAAGCTGGTTGACTTTGGTGCTAATGGAGAATATGGCGGTGGCGATGACGTCGAAGATGAGCTGGCCTTTGGTCAGGCCACGATGAGCACCGGCAGCTGGGTTAGTTTTGATATTCCATTAGCTAGCTTCACCGGTTTGACAACTCAGGCACATTTTGCTCAGTTAATTCTCTCCGGCACTTATAGCACTGTTTATGTTGATAATGTTTATTTCTATGACGCAGGTATTCCTACAGATCCGGAGGTTCCTGCTCCTACTCCGACAGTTCCTTCTGAAAATGTTGTCGCTCTCTGGAGCGATGTTTACACAAACAATCCGATTGATACCTGGTCAGCGGTTTGGGATCAGGCAGATGTCGCAGACTTTTTGATTGGTTCCGACAGCACAAAGAAGTACACCAACCTGAACTTTGCTGGCATTGAATTTACAACTACAACGCTTGACGCCTCCACCATGACTCATTTCCATATGGATGTTTGGACGCCGGATCCGACGAATGCTCCCAATGTATTTAAGGTCAAACTTGTTGATGCAGGTGCCGATGGTGTTATTGGTACAGGTGATGATGATGTCGAAGACGAGTTAATCTTTGACGAAAACACTATGAACACCGCAGAGTGGGTAAGTATTGATGTACCGCTGGCCGACTTCACGGGTCTGACAACAACGGCTCATCTGGCCCAAATGATTATCTCGGGTGATCCCAATACGGTGTTTATCGATAACATATATTTCTATGTTCCTGCAGCGGCCGAGCCGACATCTTCGGCCCCGACACCATCTCAAGATCCCGGTGATGTATTTTCCGTATTCAGTGATACATACACAAGTACCGATTTTGATACCTGGTCATCTATCTATGATAATGCCGATGTCAGTGACTTTACTATAGGATCTGACAACCTCAAGAAATACACCAATCTGGTTTTCTCGATTGCTGAATATGAAGTTGGCAATACCGGGCCCCAGGATTTAACAGGCATGACCCATTTCCATATGGATGTCTGGACTCCTGACCCGACTACGGCTTCCGACACCTTCAAAATCAAGCTGGTTGACTTTGGTGCCAACGGAGAATATGGCGGTGGCGATGACGTCGAAGGTGAGCTGGTCTTTGATCAGGCCACGATGAGTACCGGCAGCTGGGTCAGCTTTGATATACCACTGGCCAACTTCACCGGTTTGACAACTCAGGCACATTTTGCTCAGTTGATTCTCTCCGGCACCTATGGTACTGTCTTTGTTGACAATGTCTATTTCTATATTGGCAGCGAACCAACCGAGCCGACATCTTCTGCTCCGACGCCGACTGACGCTCCGGCCGATGTATTTTCTGTGTTCAGTGATACATACACGAGCACAGATTTTGACACCTGGTCATCCATCTATGATAATGTCGATGTTAGTGACTTTACTATCGGTTCAGACAATCTCAAGAGATACACCAATCTGATTTTCTCGATTGCTGAATATGAAGTGGGCAATACCGGGCCTCAGGATTTAACGGGCATGACCCATTTCCACATGGATGTCTGGACGCCGGTTGCCACGGATGGATCGTCAGAGTTCAAGATCAAACTGGTCGACTTCGGTGCTAATGGAGAGTATGGCGGTGGCGATGACGTTGAGGATGAACTGACCTTTGATCAGGGTACTATGAGTACCGGCAGTTGGGTCAGCTTTGATATTCCACTGGCCAACTTCACCGGTTTGACAACTCAGGCACATTTTGCCCAGATGATTCTCTCGGGCACTTATGGAACTGTCTTTGTTGACAATGTCTATTTTCATAAATAGATTATGATTATGAGAAATAGAACAGACGATGAAATTGAAGCTAACAATGAGTAATGCACCTGGGAACAAGGGCGTTCTTTTACGAGAACGCCCTCTTGCTAATTCAGTATTGCAGTTAATCTGGGAAAAAATGAGAACTTCAAGAGCTGAAATCGCCCGCCTTACGGGATTATCCCGTTCGACGGTCTCCGAGATTATAGATTGTCTTCTGAAGACCGGTTTAATTGCTGAGATGGGGGCGGGCAAATCAAGCGGCGGAAGACGCCCGATAGTTTTAGAATTTCAGGATGAGTCCCGCTGGATTCTCGGTGTCGATGTGGGCGCGACGCACGTTTCGGTAGCCCTTACCGATCTGCGGGGCCATGTCCTTTCGTGGCAAGAGAAAAAACATCCTGTAAGAACGGATCCTGAAGGTACCCGCAAGCTTGTAATTAAGCTATGCGATGAATGTCTTAAGGAATGGGGAAATGGAACCAGGCGACTGGCCAGAATAGGTGTCGCGGTTCCCAGTCCTGTAGATCCATTGAATCCCGTAATGCTGTCCGAAGTCGTAATCCCTGCCTGGGAGGGGAAAAGCGGTTTGGAACTGCTTCAACAGAAATATGGCGTACCGGTTCATGTAGATAACGATGCCAATCTCGGTGCCCTGGCTGAACATTACTGGGGTGCGGGCAAAGGCATCAATGATTTTGTCTACATCAAAGTCGCTCATGGCATTGGAGCCGGTTACATATTAAACGGAGATATCTATCGTGGGGCCGGCGGGGTCGCAGGTGAAATGGGACATCTGCCGATCGATCCAAATGGTTCTCCTTGTGTCTGCGGCTTGAAAGGATGTCTGGCGACTTTTGTTGGAAAGCCGTCAATGGCAAAACGCACGAATGAATTACTGACTCAATATCCAGAAAGTTTATTAAGCGGCAAGGAGCCAACCTTTGGTACGATCGCAGCCGCAGCCGGTGACGGCGATGAACTGGCTTTAAAACTGGTTAGCGAAGTCGCTGAATATTTAGGAATAGCTATTTCAGGCTGGTTCAACCTGATGAATCCAAAGCTCGCTATTCTGGGTGGGGAGCTGGCAGGACTGGGCGAGCTTCTGCTGGAACCCTTAAGATCGAAAGTACGCAATAGTACTTTAGTGAGTAAGGCTGCGGTGGATATCAAGACCAGCGAACTCGGCCCTCGAGCGGTAGCCATTGGCGCCGCAACTCTTGCTCTGGAGGCATTGTTCACAGATCCTATAGAAGCACATACTCAGGCAAACGGGAGAATCAATGAGTCGGTACATTCGTAGATTGATGCTTCCAATCATAGTTTTGGCAACGCTATTGAATATGAATTGCGGAAGAAATTCGACTGGATCCGAGATAACATTGAAATTAATCTGGCAGGATGAATTTGAGGGGCCGGCCGGTCAATTACCCGATTCTGACAAATGGGGATATGATATCGGTACGGACTGGGGTAATGATCAGCTTGAATACGATACCGACAGACCCGAAAATGTCTCATTGGATGGGCAGGGAAATCTGGCTATCACAGCACGCCAGGAATCATACTTGAATCGAGATTATACTTCGGCACGGATAGTAACACGTGGTAAATTTGAAACGACGTATGGGAAAATTGAAGCCCGCATAAAACTTCCGGTGGGCCGGGGAATCTGGCCTGCCTTCTGGATGCTCGGGAGCAATTTCGAAACCGTGGGCTGGCCCCAATGCGGTGAAATCGATATAATGGAATACCGCGGTCAGGAGCCACAAATTATTCATGGAAGCCTGCATGGTCCGGGATATTCCGGAGGAGCAGCTGAAACACGCAGATATTTTTTGGAAAATGATCGTTTCGATAATGATTTCCATGTTTTTACGGTAGAGTGGAAAGCCAACGTGATCAGATGGTACGTCGATGATATTGAATATTTTACTATCTATCCCTCACTGGTAGATGGCGAGTGGGTTTTTAACCACCCATTTTATATAATACTCAATGTCGCGGTCGGGGGAAATTTCGTCGGCCCGCCAGATTCATCCACTGAATTTCCGCAAACAATGCTGATTGATTATGTCAGGGTCTACCGGGAGGGAAATTGAACTCCCGGTCATCTGAATCCTCATTTGCATTTATAACCAGAAACTATATGGAAATTACATAATGAATCCAACTACACATTCCAAAACCGCACCTGAAGATCGGATATCATTACCGCAGAGACTTATTTATGGGCTGGGTGGTTTGATAAATAATCTGCTGGCGGCTGCCAGCGGGGGAATGATGATTGTTTTGAATCTCGGCCTGGGAATGAATCCTGCACTTGTCGGGCTGCTTGGCTCACTGCCGAGATTGACTGACGCGTTAACCGACCCGATCATGGGATTTATTTCCGACAATACCGAATCACGCTGGGGAAGAAGGCGGCCCTACATATTTGTTGGAGCTATAGCCGCCGGCGTTATCTTTGCCCTATTGTGGCAGCTTCCGAGAGGACAGAGTGAGAAGTTTTATTTCGTGTATTTCCTCATCGGTTCGATTTTATTCTACATGGGTTATACTGTATTCGCTACCCCCTGGGTTGCCCTTGGTTATGAGCTGACGGCCGATTATCACGAGCGCACCCGCCTGATGGGTACCCAGAACTTCATCAGTCAGCTGGCCTATGTTGTTTCACCCTGGTTTCTATGGATAATGACCTATGAAAAGTTCTTCAAGGACCAGGTTCAAGGTGCTGCTGTGCTGGCAATAATCATTGCCGTCGTTACGATCGGTATCGGCATCCTTCCCGCGATATTTCTGAGAGAACGATTCAAGAAGATTGCCCAATCGGAGAAAAAACTTAAAAAAGAAAACGGTACCAAAGCACTGTGGAATAATCTTAAGAAGTTTTTTAGGGGATTTGCGACAACCGTAAAATCGGGACCCTTCCTGAAGCTCTGCCTGGCCACTTTTCTTATCTTCAATGGCTTTATCCTGGTATCTTCTTTCCAGTTTTATGTTATCATTTATTATGTGGCCGAAGGGAATCAAAACCTGGGCGCCAAATACGCGGGATATGCCGGAAGCGTTGGTGCTGTTTCTACTTTTGTGGTTATTGCCATTGTAACCTGGATCGGGACCAAAATCGGGAAACGAAGAGCATTCTTTGTATCAACCGGACTGGCTATGGTGGGCTATGCCTTGAAATGGATTTGCTATAATCCTGATTACCCCTGGCTGGTAATCCTGCCGGCACCGCTTCTGGCATTCAGTCTTGGCGGCCTGTTTACCCTCATGCCTTCGATGGTGGCCGATGTAGTAGATTACGATGAATTGGAAACTCATCAACGGCGCGAGGGAATGTTCGGCTCAATCTTCTGGTGGGTTGTGAAGCTGGGAATGTCTGCAGCCCTGGCCGGGGGCGGATTCCTGCTCAATGCCACCGGCTTCGATGTCGATCTTGAGGGCAATCAGACCGCCAGCGCCATATTCTTCATGCGTTTGTTTGACGCCGGCGTGCCCATTATCAC
>JABAHP010001609.1_pt4 | contig 71309 bp, 64 predicted proteins | sample 7062081 | NCBI WGS metagenome assembly JABAHP01 (sample SAMN14534357, study PRJNA622989) | marine sediment metagenome | biome: marine biome [ENVO:00000428]; feature: marine pelagic biome [ENVO:01000023]; material: deep marine sediment [ENVO:00002113] | place: India: Gulf of Kutch | collected...
GAACCTGAGCCCGAGCCGGAACCTGAGCCCGAGCCGGAACCAGAGCCCGAACCCGAGCCCGAGCCGGAGCCCGAACCAGAACCAGAACCTGAGCCTGAGCCCGAACCGGAGCTCGTCCTAGAGCCAGATCCAATACCCGAACCGGAACCGGAACCAGAACCTGAGCCTGAACCAGAGCCAGAACCTGAGCCTGAGCCCGAACCCGAACCCGAGCCCGAACCCGAACCCGAACCTGAGCCGGAGCCCGAGCCGGAACCCGAACCGGAACCCGAACCGGAACTGGGGACAGAGGTCGAAGAGGGGATCCCGGAGTTCGAGCCCGATGTCCTGGAAGGACCCGCGGCCATAGCGGCGCTTCTGAAGAGGGCCTCATCCCCATCCGAGCCGACGGCTCCAGATGTCGAGCCGGACGAGCATTCTGGCGTGGAGCACCAAGTGGCAAAGCCATACGATTTCGTAGAGCCCTTGGAGGACCAAGGGGACGAGCATCCCGTCAAAAGACCAAAAACGGAAGAGGACGGGTGATCACGGCCTCTCCAGCTCCCTGATCGTCCTCAGGGTCCTGATGGGTTCCTTGGGCACCTTGTTCACGATGCCAGGAGGCCATTTCCCGGCCTCGGCGAGCCTGGTGATCTCTGATACGGCCTCCCTGGCGTTCCGGGCGATGCCCTCGTCCATCAATCCCTTCTCCAGGGCCTCCTCGAACTCCTCTTCGTCCACCACCTTCCATCTGCCATCTGGGAACATGAAGACGTCAAGGAACAGGTCGGTGGCCGTGACGCGCGTCATGGTCTTCTGGACGGGAGTCATAACGTCGGAGTAGTAGCCCTTGAACTCCAGGTCCGCGTCGTAGACGGAGATGACGTTGTACCATTTGTCCCAGAAGTTGTACGAAATGCCGGCAAAGGTGCCCTCGAGGATCACCTCGTCGCCCGCGGTGAGCGGACGGGGGAGGTCAGGGTCGTAGAAGGCAGATACGAGGACCTCCCTGTCCTCCAAGAGCTTCCATTGCCTCCAAACGATGACCTCGTCAGGCAGCCTGGTGTACTCGAACGTCAGGTCCTTGGCGATGTCGAACCTGTGGCCCACGGTCATTGAAGGTACCCCTGCTCGTTGAGGAGCCAGGACACCGCCAGGACGATGGCGGTGGTCAGGAAGATGGGTGGCATGAACGGGTAGGCGCTCTCGGTCCCGAAGGATTTCCAGATGGGCCGGGTCAGCCAGTCCACGATCTTCACGAGGATGTAGAAGATGACGACGCCCAGGGGTCCCATGATCGCGGCCGCTGCCATCATGGCCACCACGTCCCCAGTGGCCAGGCGGAAGTAGACCCCGACCCGCTCGTGGCTGAGCAGGGAGAACACCACGATGAGGATCCACTTGAGACCGAAGATGTCCCAGGCCAGCTTGTCGGTGCCCACAAGATAGACATCGATGATGAACAGCCCGATGGCGATGATGGCCCACACCGAAACGAACTCGGACTGGGCCGACATGCGCTTGAGGTCTGAAAGGGTTGCCACGCTGAACGAGCCCAGCAGGAACGCAAGGGCGTAGAGCTGGATGGGCTCCATCGACATCTCGAAGACTCCCTCGAACATCTAATTCTCCCTCCCTTGCAGGCTAACGGGGCGGAGTGATATATAAAGATAATTCAATAACCTGCAGGGAGGGGAGGTGGTAGGTCCCAGTCAGCGTGCCGACCCAAACGGTTTTTAGGGCCCTTCCCATTCACGAGCTAGCAGTACCTGGAGGTATAAATGTGCCTGCGTACGACTGGAAGGCCGTCGAGCCCAAATGGCAGAAGTGGTGGCTCGATGAGGAGATATACAAGTTCGACGACAGCTTGGACTCCCCTCGCCTTCCCTACGTGGTGGACAACCCACCCCGGTACGCTTCGGGAGCCCTTCACGTCGGCCACGCGGTGCACTACACCCACATCGACATGGGGGCGAGGTACAAGCGTCACCAGGGTTACAACGTGATGTTCCCCCTGTGCTTCGACACCAACGGGATCCCCATAGAGGAGCGGGTGGAGCGTCAGCTGGGCATCACCCGCCTGGACATCGACCGGCAGGAGTTCGTGGAGAAGTGCAGGCAGTTCGCTGCTGAGAACATCGACTACGCCACCCAGCAGTTCACCGTGCTGAACTGCTCGATGGACCCATCGCAGTACTATCAGACGGACGCCCCCTACTACCGCCGCATCACNNCATCACCCAGATCAGCTTCTTGGAGATGTACGCCCGCGGCCTGGTGTACAAGGGGACCTTCCCGGTGAACTGGTGCCCCCGATGCCTGACCGCCCTGGCCGACGCTGAGGTGGAGTACAAGGACCGGGAGTCCAAGTACAACGACGTAATCTTCAAGGTGGAGGAGACGGGGGAGGAGGTGATAATCGCCACCACGCGTCCCGAGCTCCTGTGCACCTGCCAGATGGTGGCCATCCATCCCCGGGACCCCCGGGTCAAGGACTACGTGGGCAAGCACTTCGTAACCCCCCTCTACAACAGGCGCGTCCCGGTCATCGCCGACGAGGCGGTGGAGCTGGGCAAGGGGACCGGCATCGTCATGATATGCTCCATCGGCGACAAGGAGGACCTCTCTTGGATCCTCAAGCACGGCCTGGAGTTCGAGATGGCCATCGACGAGCAGGGTCGCATGACCGACGTGGCCGGCAAGTACGAGGGCATGAAGGTGGAGGAGGCCAAGGCGGCCATCATAGAGGACCTGCAGAAGGCGGGCCTGCTGGTGGGCCAGGAGCCCACCCTACAATCCGTCGGGTCCTGCTGGCGCTGCCACCACACCGTGGAGTACGTCCGCAAGCCCCAGTGGTTCCTCAAGTCCGTTGACTACAAGCGGGCCGTCATGGAGCGGGCCGACGAGCTCAACTGGTACCCCGAGCACATGCGCACCCGCCTGGACGACTGGACCATGTCCCTGGAGTGGGACTGGGTCATATCCCGGCAGCGCTACTTCGCCACCCCAATCCCCCTCTGGGAGTGCGAGGCCTGCGACGAGGTGGTCCTGGCCACCGAGGAGCAGTGCTACGTGGACCCCACGGTGGACACGCCCCCCGTGGCGGAGTGCCCCAAGTGCGGGGGTGCCCTCAAGGGCTCCGATGACGTGTTCGACACTTGGATGGACAGCTCCATGTCCCCCACCTACATCTCCTACTGGAAGCGGGACGAGGAGCGCTTCCGGAAGTACTTCCCCACCGGCCTGCGGCCCCAGGCCCACGACATCATCAGGACCTGGGCCTTCTACACGCTCCTCAGGACGCACCTCCTGTTCGAGAACAGGCCGTGGAACGACATCATGATCGACGGCTTCATCCTCTCCCCCGACGGCACCCCCATGCACGCCTCCCTCGGTAACGTCATTGACCCCATGGAGACGCTGGAGGAGTACGGCGGGGACGTGATGCGCTACCTCAGCGCCCTTTGCGCCCTGGGCCAGGACAACAACTTCAAGCCCCAGGACCTGGTGCGGGGCAAGCGCTTCATCCAGAAGCTCTGGAACGTGCAGCAGTTCATAGGCTCGGCGCTGTCGAAGGCGCCCCAGGGCTTCGAGGACGCTCAGCCCACCAACGTGCTGGACCTGTGGATACTGGACAAGATGTCCTCGCTGATCGAGCGTGCCAGGGATAGGTACGACGCCTTCGACTTCGCCCCCGTCATGCGGGACGTGGAGTACTTCGTATGGCACGAGCTGGCCGACCACTACATCGAGCTGGTCAAGGCCAGAGTGTACGCCGGCGACGACCCTGGTGTCTTCGCCGTCCTACAGAGGGTCGGCCTGGACGTCACCAAGCTCCTCGCACCCCTCCTTCCCGCGGTGACCGAGGAGGTCTTCCAGACCTTCTACAAGGGCCTGGAGGAGGAGAGGAGCGTCCACCTCATCCCGTACCCCGAGGCGACCCTGTCCGATGAGGGTGCCCGGGAGGTGGGGGAGTTCGTGAAGGAGGTGGCCGCCACCGTCAGGCGTTGGAAGTCCGAGACGGGCCTTCCGCTGAACCAGCCCCTGGCCGAGGTGCAGGTCCTGACCGGCATGGAGTCGGCCAGCTCCGCCTCCCGGGACCTTCGGTCCGCCATCGTGGCCGACGAGCTGACCTTCGCCACCGAGGACCCCACGCTGCATGAGGAGCCCAGGGCCCTTCGGCCCGTGCATTCCAAGCTGGGTCCCGAGTTCAGGCAGGCCGCCAAGGAGGTGGTGGGGCAAATCGCCGAAGCAGACCCCGTGGAGGCCGCCAAGGCCCTGCGCTCCGGCGGGTGGACCATAAGCCTGTCCAGCGGTGACCAGGTGACGCTGACGACCGACCACGTCACCGTGGAATCCGGATGGGTCTCCCACGGACACGAGGTCGAGGCCCTCAACGTGGGTGACGCCGTGGTCGTGGTCACGAAGAAGGAGTGACCCGGTTCCCGGCGCTGTCTCTGGCCACGATGTCCTCGAGGGTGAGGCCGACGTACCTTCCTGAGGGTCTGCTCTGCTGGAACACCCCCTCGTGCACCAGCATGCCCCCCGGTGACATGACCAGGCTGGGGAATATCGCGTCCATCCCCGAGTAGGGGGACCAGCCGCAGTGATGGTGCAGGTGGTCCTCCTCGATGCGCCGGGTCCCCTTGGGGTCGTACACGGCCAGGTGGGCCTCGGCCCCGACGAAGATGCCCCTGGGAGCCAGGCCCAGGTAGGCGGCGGGCCGGACGGAGGTGGCGCTCACCATCCTCTCCAGCGAGACCCGGCCGGACTTCACCTCCGTCATCAGCAGGGGGACCATCGTCTCCACCCCGGGGATGCCCGACGGCGCATCAGGGAACCTCCTCGCCTTCTCCTCCTGCGTGTGGGGCGCGTGGTCCGAGGCGACGATCGGGATGCGCCCGTCTGCCAGGGCCGACCATAGCTCTGCCCTGTCCAGGTCCGTCCTGAGCGGTGGGTTGACCTTGCCCCGGGCCCCCAGTTCCTCCCGCCTCATGTCCAGGAAGAGGTGGTGCGGTGCGACCTCGGCGGACATCCCGTACTCTCCCAGGGCGGCCAGCGCCTCCCGGCAGCTTACGTGGGCGATGTGGGCGTGACCGGGGACCTTGGTGGACAGGGCTACCTTGCCCACCCGGTCGACCGCTCCCGCCTCTCCCAGAGGGGGCCGGTGGGTGTGGTGCCATTCCAGCTCCTCGCCGACGGGTTCGGCGGCCTCGATGCTGGCCTGGTCCTCGGCGTGGACCACCACGTGGCCCCCCGCCTCGAGGGCACCGGCCAATGATGCCACCCAGCGGTCCCTCTCGCGAACAAGCAGGTCCCCTGTGGTGGACGCGATGTACAGCTTGAAGAGGCCAGTTGCCATGCCCAGGTAGTGTACGTCCAGTCCCTTCCCCAGGCCCATGTAGAGGGCGTAGTCGACGGTGCTGGTACCCTCGACCTCATCCAGCTTGGCCCTCCAGGAGCGGGGGTCCACCGCCGGGGGAGAGTTGTTCGGCATGTCGGCCACGGTGGTGACGCCCCCGAAGGCCGCCGCCCTGCTCTCGGTGGCGAATGTCCCCTTCTCGGGGTGCCCGGGTTGGCGGAAGTGGACGTGCATGTCCACCGCCGCGGGGACAACCAGCTGGTGGTTCATGTCGTAGTGGGTCTCCCCCTCCAGGATCTTCTTGACCGCGACAATGCGGCCACTCGTGACGCCGACGCACCCGTCGATGAGCCCCGTGGGTAGGAGCAGCCTTCCCTCGATGCTGACCTCCACGTCCGGGTCCATCGTCGGTCCTCGGACATGGAATGTAATGGAGTACAAAAAGCCTTCCCTCCCGGCACAAGGCAATTGTGGGAGCACAACCATCCACTGGCGATGCGCCTGGGCGACAACGACGGCAGGGGCGTGGTCTACGACCGGTTCGGTGCGCCCGTCCTCGAGGAGGGAGAGACGGTCGACACCACCAGGAAGGCCGAGGCGCTGGCCCTGTTCAGAGGGAGGAAGGCGAAAGGCCAGCCCCTCCTGCACCACGGCCAGGGGGAGGTGGAGCTCACGATGACCGACAGGAGGCTCATCGTGCTGATCGACCCGAGCCTGTCCTCCGCCCGCGACGTCCTCAGGCTCCCGGGGGACGAGTCCTGGACGAAGGGCATGGAACTCTTCGAGGTCATCCAGGGCAGGGGCAGGTACTACATGTTGCTCCAGTGGTCGGAGCTGCCCAAGGTGAAGGTCCCCTCGAGCAGGAAGGAGACCGCCACGATACCCGTAAGGAGCACCGACGGAGGGGATCACACCCTGCTGGTGGACAGGGAGACGGCCGCCTGGATCGAGAGGAGCTGGAGGGCCTTCCGGTGAGAGCGCCCGATACCATCACGGGAACCTTGATATAGCCTCCCGTCAGTCACCCGGTTGGATGGGTTACTTCGACAACGTCCAGGGCCGTCCGATAATCAAGGACCACAAGGTGCTCTCCTTCACCTACGTACCGAAGGAGCTGCCCCACAGGGACGAGCAGATGAGGCGGATGTTCTCCATATTCCGCTCCGTGGCCGAGTCCGGCGTGTCCCAGAACGTGGCCCTCCAGGGCAGGGTCGGCACGGGAAAGACCGCCCTGGCCAAGCGCTTCTCCATGGAGTTCCGCGACTGGGCCGCCCAGCAGGACGCCGCCGTGGAGTTCGAGGTGGTCAACTGCAGGAGGCGCACCTCCTCCGCCGCCGCGGTGCTGGCCCTCACCACCCACTTCGACAAGAACTTCCCCGACCGGGGATTCTCCGTGCCAGAGATGCTGGACATCATCAAGAAGCACCTGGTGAAGGGGCACATCCACATGTTCGTCATACTGGACGAGGTGGATGTGCTGCTGCGCAAGTCGGGCTCGGACCTCATCTACCTCCTCACCCGCTTCGAGGAGGAGGAGCTGAAGGACCGGGGCTCCGTGAACCTCATCCTGGTGTCCCAGGTGAACGCACTGGAGCTGATGGACGAGGCCTCCCGCTCCACCTTCAAGGCCTCCAACGTGATAACCTTCGAGCGGTACGCCGAGAAGGAGCTCTTCGACATAATCTCCCAGCGGGTGGACCTGGCCTTCCATCCCCACACGGTGGACGAGGAGGTGATCGGCCAGATGGCCGCCATCGCCGCCGAGACTGGGGACGCGCGTCGTGCCATCGACCTTTTGGAGAAGTCGGGCCAGCTGGCCGAGGAGGAGGGTCTGGACTACGTGAACGTGGAGCACGTGCGCAAGGCAAACGCCATCGCCTACTCCACCCTGGACACGACCAAGCTGGACGAGCTGGACAGGCCCAAAACCGTGGCTCTACTGGCGATCTGCCGCGCCCTCAAGAAGGAATCGGTGGTCACCACCGGCGACGTCATGTCCCACTACGAGGTGGTGTGCGAGGAGTACGGCGAGAAGGCCCGGGGCACCACCCAGTTCTGGAAGTACATCCAGGACATGTCCGCCCGGGGCATCATCAACGCAAAGCGGGCCCAGCAGGGCGCCGAGGGGCTGACCACCCACATCACCCTCACCGAGGCATCGGCTGAGGACCTGGAGGCCGAGCTGGTGCGTCGGCTGGAGAAGGGATGAGTAGGTCTCAGGTCCGCTTCTCGAACAGCTTCTCGGTAGGCTGAATGAGTACCTCGTAGTCCACCCGGGACGCTCCCGCCCCGGCGTCCGCCTCCACCCACCATACGAACTCGTAGTGCCCAGCATCCTCGGAGTCCAGGCGGATGTTCTTGTCGTAGCGGGCCTGGGTGGTCTCCTTGAAGAGCTCCTTCCCCGTGGTCTCGTTCCAAACCCGGAAGTGCACGATGGGCTGGATCTGGATACCCGCGGAAGGGACGTTGTAGCGCACGTGGACCTGGTATTCCTCCTTGAGCGTCCGAGAGAAGCTGTGGGTGGAGTTAATGGCGTCCCCCGCCCTCAGGTCCAGGGCACCCTGGTAGGTCTCGATGGAGCCCACCTCCACCACCTCCTCCCTTACCAGGAAGGCGTAGGCGGCCACGATCACGAGCAACACTATGATGACCGCGAAGACCTGCTCCAGGAACGTCCATCCGGAGGCCTTGCTGGTCTTCTTTCCTCTCTTTGCCAAAGGACCACCGGGTCCCCGATGGTGGCGACGGGGGAAAAGGGTGTCGGCCTACGGGTGGGCGGGGTACTCCTCCTTCCGCTGGTGGTTGGCCTGCTCCTCGCGGATGGTGTTGGCCAGCCTCTCGATGCCCTCGTCGATTATGTCGTCCTCGGAGTACGAGAAGTTCAGGCGCATGCTGTCGGTGCCCCGGCCGTCGGTGTAGAAGGGACGTCCGACCACGAAGGCCACGTTCTTCTCGATGGCCTTGAAGAACAGCTCGTCGGTGTTTATGCCCCCCTTGACGGTGGTCCAAAGGAACATCCCGCCCTCTGGCCGGGTCCAGGTGGTCCCCGGGGGCATGTGGGCGTCCATGGCCTTCAGCATGATGTCCCGCTTCCGCTTGTACATGTCGCAGATCAGCTTGATCTGCTTCTCCACGTGGCCGTACTCCATGTACTTCCAGGCAACGAACTGGTTGAACGCGGGGGAGCAGAGGTCAGCGGACTGCTTGGCGATGACAAGCTTCTGCACCAGCTCCGAGGGCCCCGTGACGATACCGATCCGGAACCCGGGCACGAGGACCTTCGAGAGGGTCTTCATCGAGAGCACCCGACCCTCGGTGTCCATGGCCTTCAGCGACCTCTGGTGCTCGCCCTCGAACCTCAGCCTGCCGTAGGGGTCGTCCTCGATCACCGGCAGGTCGTCGTACTGGTACACCAGCTCCAGGAACTCCCGGCGGCGGGACTCGGGCATGGTGACGCCCGCGGGGTTCTGGAACGTGGGGATCATGTACAGGAACTTGGGGGGCGTCCCGGCGGCGTAGAGCCTGCGCAGGGTGTCCTCCAGATCCCCGATCTTCATGCCATTGTCGTCCATCTCCACGTGGATGACGTTGCAACCGTACACCAGGAAGGCATTGGACCCACCAAGGTAGGTGGGCGCCTCGGCGACCACCCTGTCGCCCTTGTTGAGCATGATCTTGCCCAGGAGGTCCAGAGCCTGCTGGGAGCCGTTGGTGACGATGAGCTCGTCGCCCTCACCGAACTCGTTCTCCTTCGCGTAGGCTTCCTTGAGGTAGTCCCTGAACGGGGTCACACCCTCGGTGGCCCCATACTGAAGGGCCAGGGGTCCGTAGTCGTTCAGCACCTCCAAGGTGAGCTCCTTCAGCTCCTCCATGGGGAATGCCTCCGGGTTGGGAAGCCCCCCGGCAAAGGATATGATGTCCGGCTTGGCAGTCAGCTTCAGCAATTCGCGGATCTCTGAAGCCTTCATGTTGCCCGCCAGGTCTGAGAACAACGGCTCGAAGTCAATGCTCATATGACCACCCCTTCCCGAATCGTGACACTCGGATATCAGTATTCCGTGACTTCACTTGACACGGCATCTAGGTCCTGTGCAGCCCTATGACGACCTGGTTACCGTCGATGTCCCAGGTGCGTTCCAGACCCCCCTCGGGACAGGTCCCGGAGGAGCCTATGGACACGTCGTCTGCCCTGACCTCCTCGCGAAGGTGCTCAAGATGCTGCCTAAGCCGGTCCTGGCCCACCTGGTCGAGGATTATGGTGAGGGCGACCCGCTCCTCCAGGTCCAGGTCCATCTCCTTTCGCATCTCCTGGACCCTGCGGACCACCTCTCGGACCAGGCCCTCGGCCACCAGCTCCTCGTCCAGCTCGATCTCCAGGACCACGGTGAGGTCGCCGACGGGGTTGGTGCGGAACTCGCCCCTGTCCACCAGGTCGACCATCAGGTCGTCCATGGTGACCGTCCATCCTCCGGGAAGCTCCGTCGACCCATCCCTCTCGAGGGTCTCCAGCAGTCCCGCGGGGTCCGCGTTGCGGATGGCCTCCGCCGCCTGGTTGGCCTCGCCCTTGTAGCGGGGTCCGAGGGCGCCCATGTTGGGGCGCACGCGGCGCTCCAGGAAGCCCTCCATCGAGGCGGCCCGCTCGACGACCTTCACGTTCGCCTCCTCGGCGATGAGGTCGTCCAGAACCTTGGTGGCCGCCAGGGCCTCGCCCTCGCCCACCAGGATGACCCTGCGCAGGGGCTGGCGGTTCTTGATGTCAGCGGCGGCCCTCATGGCGCGCACAGCCTCGCTCACGTCCCGGGCCACGTCCATCGCCGCCTCCAACCCCTCGTCGCGCCAGGTCGGGTCACCGGCGGGCCAGTCGGTCAGGTGTACGGAGACCGGGTCCTCATCGCCCCGCTGACCCTGGTAGATGTGCTCGGTTATGAATGGGATGAGGGGTGCACAGAGCTTGGCGAGGGTGGCGAGGGTCTCGCTGAGGGTGCCGTAGCATGCCGCCTTGTCATCGGTCATGCCACCTATCCACACCCTCCTCCGGCTGCGCCGGACGTACCAGTTGGAAAGGTCGTTGATGAGGAAGCCCTCCACCGCCCTGGCCGCCTTGTGTATCTCGTAGATGTCCAGCTGGGTCGTGACCTCCTCCACCAGCGCCTGGAGCCGGGAGAGGAGCCACCTGTCCAGTGGCGGCCTGTCCGAGGGTGCGGGAGCGGGAGAGGACGGTCCGAACCCGTCCAGCTCCGAGTAGGTCCGGTAGAAGCTGTCGGTGTTGTAAAGGGTCAGCAGGAACCGGCCGACCACCTCCCTCACCTGTTCCTCATCGAACCTGACGTTGAACCATGGGGCGTTGATTGAGAACATGTACCAGCGGACCGCGTCGGCACCGTGACGGTTGAACATGTCCCACGGGTCCACGGCGTTGCCCTTGGACTTGGACATCCGTTTGCCGTCCAACCCCTGGATGAGGCCCAGGGCAAGGCAGTTCCGGTAACAGAGGTCGTCGAAGACGGAGCCCGCGATGGCGTGGAGGGTGTAGAACCAGCCACGGGTCTGGTCCATAGCCTCGGAGATGAAGTCCACCGGGTAGCTGTACCCGAACCTCTCCTCGTTCTCGAAGGGGTAGTGCCACTGGGCGAAGAAGGAGGCGCCGGAGTCGTACCAGACGTCGATGACCGAGGACTCCCTCCTCATGTCCGCCCCGCACTCGGGGCAGCCCAGGACCCACTCGTCGATGAAGGGCCGGTGCAGGTCTATCTCACCCTCCCGCTCCACCTTGGCGAGGCTGCGCAGCTCCTCCACCGAGCCCACGCAGTGCTGGTGGTCGCACGAGGTGCAGCTCCAGATGGGCAGGGGGGTCCCCCAGTAGCGGTCCCGTGAGAGGGCCCAGTCCTTAAGGTTCTCCAAGAAGTCCCCGAAGCGGCCCGACTGCAGGTGGCCGGGGAACCAGTTGACCTCCATGTTGGTGGCCTGCACCTTCTCCTTGATGGTTGACATCCTGATGTACCAGGATGGCAGGGTATAGTATAGCAGGGGCGAGTCGCACCGCCAGCAGAAGGGGTACGTGTGGGTGTGCATCGACCTGTTGAAGAGCAGGCCCCGCTCCTTGAGGTCGGCCATGATCTCCTCGTCGGCGTCCTTCACGAACCACCCCGCCCAAGGGGTCACCTCGTCGGTGAACCTGCCCTCGTCGTCCACTGGCTGCGGCGAAGGCAGGTCGTACTCCAGGCCCAGCTCAGCGTCCTCCTCACCGAAGGCGGGGGCGGTGTGGACCACGCCGGTGGTCCCCTCCTCCAGGGTGACCCACTCGGCGGTGGCCACGAAGTGGGCCGCCCTGTCCAGCTCCACGTAGTCGAAGAGGGGCTCGTAGAGCTGCCCCTCCAGCTCATCCCCGAAGAAGGTCCGCTCCACCTCGTAGTTACCCTCGCCCAGTACGCTGTCCAGCAGGTCGCGGGCCAGGACCATCTTCTCGCCCTTGTACTCCACCAGGGCGTACCGCTCCTCGGGATTGACCGCGAGGGCCACGTTGGATATCAATGTCCACGGGGTGGTCGTCCAGGCCAGGATGTACATGTCCCTGTCCTTGAACTTGAACTTGATGGTGATGGAGGGGTCCTCGGTGTCCCGGTAGCCCTGGGCGACCTCGTGGGACGACAGCGTCGTCCCGCAGCGGGGGCAGTAGGGCACGACCCGAACCCCCTTCTCGATGAGACCCTTGTCCCAGAGCTGACGGAGGGACCACCAGACCGACTCCATGTACTTGGGGTCAAGGGTGATGTAGGGGTCGTCCATGTCGATCCAGAAGCCCATCCTCTCCGACATCTGCTTCCACTCGTTGACGTAGCGGAAGACGCTCTCCTTGCACTTGGCGTTGAAGCGCTCGATGCCGTACTCCTCGATGGCCTTCTTGTCGTGGAGGTCCAGCTCCGCCTCAACCTCCAGCTCAACGGGCAGGCCGTGGGTGTCCCAGCCCCCCTTGCGCTCCACCAGGTGGCCCTGCATGGTCTTGTACCTGCAGACCATGTCCTTGAACTGGCGGGCCTCCACCGAGTGGGTGCCCGGTAGTCCGTTGGCGGTGGGGGGGCCCTCGAGGAATATGAAGGGCTTCGCCCCCCGCCTAATGTCCATGGAGAGTTGGAAGCAGTCATGCTCCCTCCAGAACTCCATGATCCTCTCCTCCAGGGCAGGGGGTTCGTACTTCCTCGAGCTGGGCTCCGTCATGCTGACACGTCCTTGGGTTTGACTGGGCCAGAAAGGCGGTACGGTAAAAAAACGTTGCGGGTGCCAGGAGTGGAAACCTATGTATCCAAATGAGGTACCTGCTCCTCCACGAGGGCGCAAATCCGGTCGTAGTGGGAGATGTACTTGTGAATCGACAGGGGCTCCCCCTTCTGCCGGTGGAGCTCCAGGACCTCCAGCTGGCCCATCTCCTTCCTCCTGTAACCCTTGAAGTCGCTCCATGGTATGTAGGTGGTCCTGCCCCTGGGCGGCTTGAGCAGCACTCCCCCCTCGTAGACCTTCATGGACGGCACCCCCGCCGAGACGGAGAGGAGGGAGAGACTGTAGACCAGGAGGATGGCCGCCCCGATGAAGAAGATGAGGTAGATGTACCACTCCACCTCCAGCCAGAACCACATGAGGAGGCCGAGGATGATGAGCAGGATACCGGGCGTGGCGTAGAGGGTCGCCGCAGCGCGGAAGCGGTCCCGGAGCATCTTAGTGACCTCTGCCGAGGACTCGGTTATCAGCTCACCCTTGTCGTCGGCCATGTGCGTCAGCTCCCCGCCCTTCCGTCGAACCTCTGGGACCAGGACCCTTCAGATCTCCTCGTCGCCCTGCATCTGGCGCATGAACTGGACGGCGTCGTCGCTCTCCTCGCCCCTGGCGGGTCTGGTGGGCCGCTCGTCGGTGTCCTCCTCTATCGTCTCCACCTCAACTCCCATGTCCTCGGGCGCGCCCGAGACGGCCTCGGTCGCGCCCGCCTCCGCCGCGGCGGCGGTGGTGGCCCTCTGCTTCCTGATGAACCAGTTGAAGCCCCATATGAACAGACCGGCCACGACGATGGACAGTATCACCATCCAGAAGAGGGGCGTCTCGTAGATGGGCAGCTCCTTTGTGTTGATGGCGTAGGGGTTGGAGGCGGTGGAGAGGTCGGCGGTGTTCCAGGTCTCTATCGTCACGTAGTACTTGTGCCCCGCGTCCAGGTTCGTGAAGGTGTAGGTGGAGAGGCTCTGGGTGGTGATCACGTCCACCTTGTCGCCCTTGTCGTTGGAGACGGTGCTGAGCCAGACCTCGTAACGGTCGAAGTTGGCCTCCTGGTTGGGCGCCCACTCCACGGTGATGCTGTCCTCGGTGGAGGACGCCCGAAGTATCGCTGGGTACTGGGGCGGGGCGTCCACCACGGAGCGCCTGTAGACACCCATCGAGAAGCCCAGGGGACCCAACGGCCCCTTGTTGACGATGACGAAGGCGTAGGTCCCCGTCCTGTCGGCCACGAACTCGCCCTGGCCGTCGATGAGGGTCCTTCCCTCGGTGACCTTGAGGCCCACGTTGCCGACGGGCACGGTGGAGAAGGCCTCGACGGGCTCGAATATCTGCAGGTCCATCCACACGTCCGAGGACCAGTTGCCCTGGTCGTACGCCAGCTGGATGTCCAGGTGGTCCGACACAGCAAGGTCCACCAAGAACACGTAGACCACCTCGTTCTCCCCGAACTGCCCGCTCTCCACGTGACCTATTGGGCCGAACTCGGCGGGGTCCGTGTCCGCGTGGACCACGAAGAAGTGGCGACCGAAGTCCTGGCTGACGTTGATGAACATGGTCTGGGAGGGGCTGTCCAGCTCCCAGCCGTTGATGGCGATGACCCCCGTCCACTCGTCGGGGTCAACCCCCACCAGGGCTATCGGGTTGGTGGACAGGCCCGTGGTCAGGAGCTTGAGATCGTGACCACCGACCCCGCTAACCCAGGCGCTGGCCAGCACCGTCCAGGTGTTGGACTCGGCGGTGAACCGGAAGTGCTCGTTCTGGTTGTAGTCGTCCACGTAGCCGCGGAAGGGCGAGGTCAGCGGCCTGCCGTTCACCACGGCGGACAGGTTGTACGAGAGGGCGGTGAGCACGTCGTGGTTGAGGACGACGACGGCGTAGTCGGCGGTGGTCCTGGAGGTGAAGATGATCTCCTGCTCGGTCCCGGGCCCGTTGCGGCTCACGGCCCGGGGTCCAACCTCCAGGTCGGTGGTGGACATGTAGGTGGCGTCGGGGGCGAAGAGGTAGAGGCCCAGGTCGTACGCGTACGTGTACCCGGGTGGCACCCGCAGCCCGATGTCCACCGTGGAGGCCTCCGGGATAGATGGCGCCCAGAGGGCACCGATGTCCCGGTCCGTCAGGTTCTGGGTGCCCAGGGGCACGCTGCCCCCGCTCCTGGCGATCTGCACCTGGTAGGAGACCGTCCTCCCCTCGGGGACCTCAGCGTCGAGGTGCACGAAGTGACGCTGGCTGCCCGAGGGCAGGGAGGCGCCGTCGATGACGAAGGCACCCACCCGGGAATCGGGGGAGAGCTGGAGCGTGGACAGGGCCACGGAGTCGACGGTGGGCCATCGCAGGGTGGCGGTGACGGGCACCACGGGCGCGTTCTCCGGTAGCCTCACCACCACCAGGGTGTACGTGCCCGCCGAGGGGTCGAAGCGCCAGGCGTCCTCCGAGTTGTCGACGTCCAGGACCCCCGCGTTCAGGTCGAAGTCGGAGGAAGGGAACCCNNAGGTCATCACGTAGTCGAGGGAGATCATCTGCCCCAGGTTGGCCACAACCACCAGGTGCTCGCCCGCGGTTGTGGCGGTGTACGTCAGGGACGGGTCCCGGCTGTCCCCAGGCGCCGCCATCGCCCCCATGTCACCGTCGGTGGCCAGGTTGCGGTAGAGCTCGCCGGGGGAGAGGACGTACACACCCAGGGAGTACGGGTACGTCCACTCGCGCGGGGGAGCCACCTGGATGTCCAGGTGGTCCCTGACGGCCAGGTCCACCGTGAACGTATGGAGGAACTCATCGGCGCGGAACGTGTAGGAGAGGTTGTCGTACGCGGCGCTCAGCCGGATGGGCGATTGCTCCAGCTCCACCACGTAGTGGGGGGACCCACTCTCCAGCTCCTCCCTCACGAAGTATGTGGTCTGGGAGGTCAGCTGGTACCCGTTCACCGCCAGCAGGCCAACGGGTCTGTCGGCGGTCACGCCCTTCTTGCCACCAGGCACCTGGTGCCATCCGACGGGGTCCGACCTGATGGGGTTGGTATCCAGGGCGGTGTTGTGGAGGTTGTGCCAGAGGGCCCCGTCGTCGGAGCTGAGCCGGCTACCAACCAGGTTCCAGGCGTCCACCTCGGCGGTGAACTGGAAGAGGTCCTCCCTGTTGTACTCGTTGAGGTCCCCGGTTATAGGCCCGTCGTCCACCAGGGACCTGCCCTGGATGGTGACCTCCAGGGTGAAGGGCACCTCGTCCCGGGGCGCGAAGTTGACTATGACCACGGCGTGGACGCCCGTCCGGGTGGAGGTGAAAACGGTGTTCTGCTCGCTGTTCAGGCCGTTCCTGGACATGGCTATCGGCGGGTTGGCGTAGTCGGGGAGCTCCCCCGATATAGAGTAGTACTTCTCACCCGGGGGGAACACGTACATGCCCAGGTCGTGGTCGTAGGTGTAGTCGGGGTCCACGCGGAGCCGGAAGTCCGCCGTCTCCCCCGCCCTGAGGTCTATCTCGTACAGGCGGAAGATGTCCGTGTCCATGATCCTGCCCGATGTTGTGGAGTTGGACGGTGGCAGCACCGCGAAGGGGAAAGAGAACTGGATGGTGAAGGGCACGGTGGTCCCCCCCTTCTCCATCTGCTCCCTCACGAAGTAGGTCTGGGTGGTGCCGATGGCCCTGCCGTTGAGGGCTAGTATCCCCACGGGGCTGTCGTCGCTGAGCACGTCCTTGGCGATGGTGTTGCTGTCGGGGGTGGGCCAGTGCAGGCTGTGGGTGAACGTGCGGTCGATCCCGCCCCGGGCCTTCACCACCGCGGCGCTCCACGAGGCGAAGGGGGCCTGGATGCGGTAGAAGTCCTCCAGGTTGACCCCCGTGAGGGTCTCCTCGTCCAGGTCGCCGTTGTTCAAGGGCAGTCCGTTGAAACCGATGTCCAGCTGGAACTCGACCCTGTCCGGGACCCCCTCGTTGAGCATGACTATCAGGTAGGTCCCCGCCTCCTGGGCCACGTGGACCAGGGCCTGCTCGCTGTTCTCGCCGGCGTCGGAAACGGCGATGGGCTGGGTCCCCCCCTGCCCCTCGAACTGGTGGTACCTGCCCGTGGGTGAGAACAGCAGGAGGCTGAAGTGGTAGTTGTACGTCCATTCGGGCGGGATGCGTAGCCGCAGGTCCAGGGTGTCCCGCTTGTCGAGGACGATCTCGTAGGCGAAGACGATACCGTCGGTCCCAATGTTGTCGGTGATGGTCTGGCTGTTGCCGGCAAGGGTGGTAAGGCCGCTCTTCATCTGCAGGGCGAAGGAGGGCGAGTACACCGCCAGCTCCTCAGAAACGGTGAACGGGGTGTCGGCGGGGAGGTCGTAGCCGTTGATGGCGATGACGCCCGCGCTCCTCACGTTCTGCACCGAGCCCACCTCCGCGAAGAGGATGGGGTTCTTGGACGTGATGTCGGTCCTGAGGCCATGCCTGAAGGCGCCCCTGCCCTGGTAGTTGTTCGCGGCCAGCACCGTCCACTCGTTCGCCTTGGCGGTGAAGTTGTAGTCCTCCCTGGGGTTGAGGGAGTCAAGGGAGCCCCGGTACACGGTGTCGGGGAAGATGTCCGTTGCGGCGGATACCGTCATCACTGGAGCTAGGGCCGAGAAGACCAGCAGCGTGACGACTAATGCCGTCAGTGGACCGTTTCGAAGTGCTCCCATCAAAATCCTCCTACCACTGACTGGGCATGATAACCACTATAAAAAATAAAAAGGTTGTCATATAGTGCCTGGCCAAGGGCACCGTGCCTTCTGGGCATCGTACGTGATAAACGACGGGCAAACTACTTGAGAGGGAGGGGACATCGAGGACCCGATGGTCGGTGAGCTCTGCCTTATCGGGATAATACTGGGTGTCGCCTTCATCCCCAGCCTCATCTACATGGTCATCGTCCGCAACACGGAGAGGTTCGGCAGGGAACCATACCTCAGGCTAATGCTCATGTTCGGCTACGGTGCCATCGTCGCCGTCGTCATCACCCTGGTCCTCAGCTCCATCGTCCTGGGGGAGCTGACGCGGTTCGAGCGCCTCACCGCCGTTGGTGGCGAGCACTTCCTCGGCGCGGTGGTCGTGGCCCCCTTCGTCGAGGAGCTGGCGAAGGGACTTGGGCTGATATTCGTCATCACCGTCGTCACCCGCGAGCAGGACGGCATCGTGTACGGTGCCGCCATAGGACTGGGCTTCGCGGCCACAGAGAACCTCCTCTACGAATTGTCCGCCCTCCAGGTGAGCGTGGCGGCGTACGTGATTACCGCGTTCCTGCGCATCATCTCCAGCACCCTGCTGCACGCCACGGCCACTGGTGTTACGGGCTTCGGCGTGGCCAGGGCAGTGGTCAGGCAGAAGGCCCTGGTGAACGCCTTCCCCTACTACATGGTGGCTGTGATCATGCACTCGACGTTCAACTTCATAGCCAGCCTCCCATCGGTCTGGCCGGACACCTTCGGGGCATGGACGGGCATCGTCAGCCTCCTCCTTGTGATCCTCTTCGCGGGCTTTGCCTGGCGCGTGATGAGGGAGACCATCTCCGAGGCCTGAGGCCATCCAGTGGGGAGAGCCAGCCGGCAACCTTTAATAAGGCGTTCCCACCATCCACGACCGACCATGGCGCTCACCGCACCCACCTCCATCCTGGTCGCCTTCGGCGGCAACGCCATCCTCAAGGAGCGCCAGCGGGGCACGGCCGAGGAGCAGTTCCACAACCTGGAGGTGGCCCTCGATTGCGTCGCCGACCTCATCCAGGATGGCCACAGGGTCATCATAACCCACGGGAACGGCCCCCAGGTGGGCGTGCTCATGCGCCAGGGCGAGGCGGCCTCCCACAAGGTCCCGGAGATGCCCCTGGACGTGCTTGTCGCCAAGACCCAGGGGCAGATCGGGTACATGATCCAGCACACCCTTATCAACATCTTTCGGTCCCGCCAGATCAAGCGGAACGTGGTCTCCGTCGTCACCCAGGTGGTGGTTGACGCCTCGGACCCCGCCTTCAAGGACCCCAGGAAGCGGGTGGGCAGGTCCTACGAGAGGGAGGAGGCGGAGGAGATGATGGCGGCCGACCCCGACCTGGTCATGAAGGAGGACGCGGGGAAGGGCTGGAGGAGGGTGGTGCCCTCCCCGGAGCCCATCGACGTGTTGGAGGTGGACTTCGTCAAGGAGGCCTACTCCAGGGGTGACGTGGTCATCGCCTGTGGCGGGGGAGGCATCCCCGTGATGTTCAGTGGGGGAAGGTACAGGGGCGTCGAGGCCGTGGTGGACAAGGACAAGGCCTCGGCGGTGCTGGCCGCCCGTTGCGGCGTGGAGGTCTTCCTCATCCTGACCGACGTGGAGCAGGTGTACCTGGACTACATGGAGCCGCAGCAGAGGGGGATCGATTACCTCTCCGTGGAGGAGGCTATGGACCACCTCAGGGCCGGGGAGTTCTCCGAGGGGAGCATGCGCCCCAAGATCGAGGCGGCCATCGAGTTCCTCGGGATGGGCGGCGAGCGGGTCGTCATCACGTCGCTGGAGAAGGTCAAGGATGCCCTGGATGGCAGGAATGGCACCCACATGAGTCATCTCTGAGACCGGAGAGCCTTTCCTCTATAACACGGTCGTAGATCTCCTCCAGGGCCGCTGCCGCGTCCCCCTTGGTGGCGGACCAGGGTATGGCGACCACCTTGCCTTGGATGCCGAAGGGTCCCTTCTCCTTGCAGCACTTGACCAGGGTCCAGCGACCGTCGTCCCTTCGCTGGGCAAGCTCCATCGGGCACATGGTCACCACCCTGCCGGGGCGGTGTCCGTACCTCTCCCTGAAGATGCGCTCCGAGAGGTTGCATCCCACGAGGACGACCTCCTCGCCCCCGCCTATGGGGGGCACCTCGTCCAGGTACTCCACTTCCCTGTCCAGGTCGAGGCCGGAGGCCCTGCAGGGAAACAGGACACGTGCATCAGGGTCCAGGCCCTCCGCTAGCTCCTGGAGGTCGATGGTATCCTCCTCCAGCACCACCGGCATCGGTCGGCACGCGAGCCCCCTATCCGCCAGAGCGGCGACCTTGCTGGGGTAGGGGGGGACCACGTCGAGTACCCTCACGCATACCTCCGACCCGTCGCGCAGCACGAAGCTCATGTGGTTGAACTCCCCCTGCACCACCACGGCCCTGACCTCGGGCCCGAAATTCCGGGCGACGGAGTACATCGCCGTGGGGTTGGTGGTGTCCACGTCAGGGTCCACCACGTGGACCGTCTCTCCGGGCAGGGAAAGGACCTCCACCGACTCGATGGGGACGAGCAGCCTCGCCCCCGGTCCCTTCCTCACCGAGACCACGGCCCACCCCTCGCCGTTGGTCACGCAGTAGAACTCGGTCAGCTTGTAGGCCCGCTGTCCCTGCATGGCGGCGGCTATAGTCCCCTCGGTGATCTCACCGTCCAGGTGGAGCTTGCCGACGACCTTGCAGTGGGAGGGTATCAAGGGTCCACCGGCCCGGCCATGGCCTCTGGAATAGATAACGGTTGCCACGAAGGGCCAGTAGAAAGGCTTAAGAGACACTTCCAACAGATATTAATATGGAAATGGAAACGGTAAACAATACCCAGACGGACGCCAGGATGCCCGGCGTGGCCGGGTTGTTGCTGGGCATCGTAATAATCGTCCTGGCCGTCCTGGTGGTCGCCCTCGACCTCCCCATGCCTGGCGGCAACATGTACGGCACCGATGGCCAAGGAGCCATCCTGCTGGCCTTCACGGGCCTCTGCGCCATGATGGTGGGGTACCTGGAGACCCAGAAGGCTGACTGAGCCACCCATCCACAGAAACCTTATTCAACCCCTGGCCCCATCGTCGCCGACGATGGACCTGAGAGAGCTGGGGGAGAGGGAGGTCATCTCCCGAATCCACAAGGCCATCGGCAGGACCCATGATTTGGGTGGGGGCGAGGACGACTGCGCCGCCATCGACATGGGGGAGGGGACCCTGCTCCTCGCATCCACCGACACCGTCATCGAGGGGACCCACATGCTCCCGGGCGCTACCCCCGGGATGATCGGAAGGTTCGCGGTGGAGATCGCCGTCTCCGACGTGGCCGCCATGGGCGGGAGCCCTATCGGCGTGCTGTGCGCCTACGCCATGCCTCCCGAGACCGAGGCGAACTGGCTCGTGAACGTCTCGACGGGGATGGAGGAGGCCGTCTCCGACATCGGGACGTCCATCATCGGCGGCGACACCAAGCGGTCAGCAGAGCCCACCATAGCGGTGACGGCCCTGGGCATCGTCGACGAGGACCAGTGCATGTTCCGCAGGGGAGCCAGGGAGGGGGACGTCCTGCTCCTCACGGGCCCTGTTGGGGGTCCCGCTTACGGCTTCAACATGGAGAGGGACCCCTCCGGTGCCCTGACCGGGCGTGCCCTGGGCATGGTGTACGACGTGCGGGCCCGGGTGAGGGCGGGAAAGGCCCTGGCCAGCTCGGGTTACGCCCACGCCTGCATCGACCTGTCCGACGGATTGGGGCCGTGCCTCCACCAGCTGATGGCCGCGTCGGAGAAGGGGGCGGAGCTGCTCTGGGACAACGTGCCCCTGGCGGAGGGCCTGGAGGCCTTCGCAGACAAGATGGGAATGGACCTCCGGGAGACGGCCCTGAACTGGGGCGGAGAGTACGAGCTCCTCGCCGCCATCGACCCCGAGGGTGCAGAGCCCCTCATTAAGGTCCTGGGTCGCCTGGGCCTGGAGCCGACCATCGTGGGCAGGGTCCACGGAGCGGCCCGACAAAACATTATTATCTCGGAGCGCGGTCGTGAGGTGCTCAGGCCTCACGGCTTCGACCATTTCCAGGGGTGAGTGAGATGGTGAACAGCGACGACGACCCTCACAGGGACCAGGTGTTCGAGACGATAGACGCGATGCGAAGGGCGATCGTCATGACGCTCATCGAGTCGTGCTCCATCCCAGCCGTCTCCCCCGCCTCGGGGGGCGAGGGCGAGCTCAAGAAGGCGGAATGGCTGGAGGAGCACATCAAGGGGTTCGGCTTCGACCGTGTCGAGCGGTACGACGTGGAGGACGACGACGGCGTGGTGCGTCCCAACCTAATCGCCGTCAGGAACGGCGCCAGGGAGGACGCGCCCACCCTTTGGTTCATCTCCCACACCGACGTGGTCCCCGAAGGCGACCTAACCCTCTGGGACAACGACCCCTGGAAACCCGTGATAGTCGACGACAAGGTGGTGGGCAGGGGCGTGGAGGACAACGGCACGCCGCTGGTGGCCTCCCTTTACGCCGTCCGCGCCCTCGAGGAGGCCGGCGTTCGCACCGGTTGCCATATCGGCTGCGCCATGCTCGCCGACGAGGAGAGCGGCTCCAAGTGGGGCATCCAGCACGTGATCGGCCAGGGCGTCTTCGGTCCCGACGACATAATCATGGTCCCCGACGCCGGGGTGCCCAAGGGCGACTACATCGAGATAGCGGAGAAGAGCATCCTCTGGCTCAAGTTCAAGACCGAGGGCGTCCAGGGCCACGCCTCCATGCCCCACATGTACAAGAACGCCTTCGAGGCGGGAGCGGAGCTTGCCTACCGGTTGAACAAGACCCTGAAGGAGACCTTCACCTCGCGAGACGAGCTCTTCGACCCACCGGTCTCCACCTTCGAGCTCACGATGAAGGTGGCGAACGTGGCGAACGTGAACACCATCCCCGGAGAGGACATATTCTACATGGACTGCAGGGTGCTACCCGAGTACGATACCCAGGAGGTGCTCGACCAGGTGCGGTCCGTCATGAAGGAGGTGGGTGGAAGGTACAGGCTCCCCATCTCCCTCTCTCTGCACCAGCACGAGCAGGCGGCGCCCATCACCGACGAGAACAGCACGGTGGTCACCCTGCTCTCGGACGCCATCCGCCAGGTCCTGGGGGTGGAGCCCAAGGTGTTCGGCATCGGTGGTGGCACCTGCGCCGCCTTCTTCCGTAGGGAGGGCTACAACGCCGCCGTGTGGGCGAAGATCGACGAGGCGGCCCACAGTGCCAACGAGTACACCTGGATACAGAACCTTATGGAGATGACCAAGGTCTTCGCCCTGATGGCCCTCAAGAGCTGAGGGCGCCTAGCCCAGGGGTTCCGGTCGGACCTCGCCCCGGGGCATCTCCTCCCCGAACACCTGGCCGGTGAACCATTGGAACCGGGTGACACCGTCCCTCCAGCTGTCCATCGGCAGCCCCGCCTTCCAGCACGTGTGCCTCAAGAACTCCTCGGTGTCCCATCCCTGCTCGACGGGGACCTGGGGCAGCAGGAGCCCCCGCCTCACGCCCCTCTCGGCGATGAGGCCATGGACGCCTATCCTGACCTTGTCCAGGAGCTCCTCGGGCCTCCCCACCTCGATGTACTCCGGGGGCGTCATCAGCGTAACCTCCACGGTGATACCGTCCAGCTCCCCTGGTGTCATCCTGGGGAACCTGGGGTCCTCGGTGGCGGCGGACATGGCGCTGCGGACCAGGGCGTCCCGGAGGGACATGACGGGCTCGGGTATGCCTATGCAGCCCCGCAGGTCATGGCCAGGGTACGTCTTCAGGGTGGTGAACACCCCTCCGGGCCCGTCGAAGCTGGCGGGCAGTTCAAGGTTAGGTGGGCCACGGCCGTGGACGTGGGCGTCGATGATGGCACGGGCCGCCCTTACGGCCTGGATGCCCTCCCCCTCGGAGAACACCTTTCATCCCCCTAGGTCCTGTCCTTGAACTCGCCGAAGAAGTCAGCGCCTCCGTCGTCCTTCCCGCCCTCCTCGGGCTTGGCTCTCGAGGAGTGGGTGCCGATGTCCTCCTCGGGAACGGACATGAAGATCTCGATGGAGGACACGTTCGACTCCCTCCCCTCGTCGGATGTGAGCCTCTCCGTCGAGATCTCGATGCCGTCAACGGTGGCGGTGGTGGCGAACTGGTTCCGCAGGATCTCTGCGACGTCGACCGCACGGCTGATGGCCTTGCCCCTCGCCTTGATCACGACGGTCCCATCGTTGTCATTGATCTGGCGGAGCGCGGCAAGGACGTAGCTCATGAGTGGCTTCTTGCCGATGAATATAGTGTTCTCTTCCACCAAGGATAGACCCCCGTAGGAGAGGGAGAAACCCGTTGGTGGATATAAATAAATTACGCGCTATCGATTAGCTGGCTTGGCCTCTACAGTGAGGCCGCCTCACATCTTGAGGGCCACCAACGTCTCGGTCGAGGAGACACCCTCGATCTGGCGTATCTGCTTCACGATGACGCTCAGGGACTCGGTGACGAACTCCTTCTCCACTCGGGCCAAGATGTCGTAGGCGCCGGTGACGGCGGTGGCCTCGGTCACGTCGGCGTTCGAGGCCACCTCGTGGAGCACGGGCTCCACAAGGCCGGGTTGGGTCTTGATCAGTACGAACACGGTCTCCATCTAACCCCTCCACTCTGAGGAAGGAGCCTCTGGTCTATCCACCAGGCAGGGCCTGGTCGTAATCGATGTCTATATGTTCTACGGCAGGGAGATCGCGCCATTGGGGCACTCGTCGACGCAAGCGCCGCACTCGACGCACTCATCGTCATCGACGACGGCCACGTCCTCGATGGTAATGCAACCCACAGGGCAGGTCTCTGCGCAGGCACCGCAAGCGGTGCAATCGTCCTCGTTGATGATGATAGCCATGGGGACTCCATCCTTCTGAATCCGGCAATGCCTTCTTCTTTTAAATAGCTTCGCCCCGAAACACCATGGATTATAAGCGGTTCCAGGGACCTGCTGGCTAGCGCCTTCCGGCACCCCGTACGGACGGGTGTCGAAACGTCCTTATATCATGCTCTCAGAATGTCTGCCCGGTCTCCCAATGACGATGGTCGACGTGTGCGGTCAATGCGACACGCTCTTCGTGGAGGGCGAGGAGCACTGCAGCCGCTGCGGGGCGGACCGGAGCGAGGCCGTCAAGCGGGAGATGAAGGACCTCTGCCACATCCTGACCGAGGAGGACCCGGAGGAAGAGGAGGTGACTCGCACGGTCAAGCCCATCTTCTTCCCCAAGTGGGGGAAGCCCCAGTGGTACGAGGGTGAGGAGGTTGAGGAGGGCGCCGAACGTGCGGAGGACATCGAGGACGGCGGGGAATGAGGAGGGTCATTCCTTGGTCCGGTAGCGTTCCCTCATCCTCGACTTCTGCTCCTTCAGGTGCCGGTCCACGTGACGCTTGCCAGGGTGTTGCCTGTCGCTGTCCACGGCGCCCCTGTGGGCCGCCCAGCCCATGACCATGACCACCGCCACCACCCAGAGCGCTCCCAGCGGGGACAGCCACCAGGTCAGGTTCCAAAGCGACGTGACGACCACTGGGATCGTGAGGAGCAGCGTGGTGGCCGCGGGCGCGTAGGCCACCACCACCTGGAGCTTCTTCACCTTGAAGCCGATGCCACCGAAGTCAGCTCCCACCAGCGTCCTTGCCATGAGCCGCTTGAGGGGGAAGTACATCGCGCCCAGGGCCGCCAGGTAGACGGCGGCACCGCCGTAGGTCAGCTCCATGAGGTTGAACATGGCGCCGTATATGGTGGCCAGCGATGCCCCCACCATCACCACTGGCAGCAGCGTGAGCAGCCATTCCCTCGGCTCACCGGGCTGGTGCTTGTGGATGATGGCCGGACGCATCGCCCGACCGATGGCGGCACCGGTGAAGATCAACCATCGGGGGAGGGCGTGGCCCAGCCCCACGGCCATGGTCACGCTCTTGCGGATGGCCACCGGGACCATGAAGTTGGTCACCAGGGACAGGCCCCCCGAGAAGGGATAGAGCTGGTCCGCCTTAGGCAGCATCTTTGTCCCGTCCGGGTTCGTGAGCCCGCCCCCGATGGACGCGAATAAGATGGAGTCGCCGCCCCTGCCCAGCAGGGATGCACCGAGAGAGGCGGCGCCTCGTGAGTTGAAGCCTAGCAGGTAACCGACGGAGCTGACCAGGAACATCTCGTTGACCAGCACGAAGGAGATGCCCATCACGATGGGTCCGACGGCCTCAGCCAGGGAGTCCAGCGCTATCTGGAGGCCGAAGGTGACGAAGAATATGGCAACGAAGGCGTCCCTGAAGGAGAGCAGCCTGAGCTGGAGCCGGTCGGTGATGCGGGTCTCGGCGAAGGCCATGCCGATGAAGAACGCACCGATCATGAAGGGGAGCCCGTAGTAGTACGCCAGTGCTGCCGAGGCCAGGACGCATGCCAGCGCAAGCAACGTGAAAACCTCGTCGTTCTTCACCTTCTCGAACCATCGGGAGAGGTAGGGCATCAGCCACAGGGCAAGGGCGATGAACACCGAGTATACCACCAGCGCCCCCTTGACCGACTGCATGAGGGCGCTGCCCGTGGACTCGTCCGCCAGCGTACCTGCCGCCACCGTGCCCATGGCCAGGGTGAGCAGGACCATCGTCATGAAGTCCTCGACGATCATCGAGCCCAGCATGTACTCCGTCTCCTCCCGGTCCAGCCGGCGCAGCTCGATGAGGCTCTTGGCGGCCACGCCCAGGGATGACATGGAGAGGGTTGCGGCCATGAAGAAGGTGGACTTCCAGTCCCAGCCGAAGGTGGCGCCGATCATTGCGCCGGCGAACATGTTGAACGCCAGGTGCGATACCGCGATGACCAGCGAGGGCTTGCCAGCCCTCTTGAGCTTGGAGACCGAGAACTCCAGGCCGATGAAGAACAGCAGGAAGGTCAGTCCCAGGTCCGCCATGAGCTCCAGGGAGGGACGGAGCTGGCGGGCCTCGAGGGCCACTTCGGAGGTGTCGAAGATGTGGGAGCCGATGGCCTCGGGGAACTCCATCGCCATCACCCCCAGGAGCAGGCCGGTTGCTATGTACCCAACGATCATAGACTGGCGGATCCGGTTGGCGATCACCGCCCCTATGAAGGCCGCCAGGAACACCAGGGCCAATCCTATGAAGTCCACCTCGAAACCACCGCTCACCGTGGAACACCTCCCAGTGGAGCGCGTCGCCGTCCTTTGCCTCTTGTCACCATTTGCGGTCCCTCCTGCGCTTGCGCAACCGCTTGCCGCTGGCCCTCGCCTGCATCTCCAGCATCTCCTGGGCATGGAGATGCTTGGGAGGGTTCACGGCCTTCTTGTGAGTCCGGTAAGTGTGAGCGAGCACGCCCCCCAGGCCCAGGGGGACCAGGAGCAGGGCGTACCCCACGTTGATTGGGGCCAATGCCACCATCCCCAGGCCCAGGAGCAGCAGCATCGACAGGGTGGTCGAGACGTAGTCGACCAGCATCTTCCGGTCCTTGAACAGCAGGTCCAGCCCGACCAGCTTGATGCTCTCTTGGAACTTGCGGAACCTGAACCTCAGGGAGAGGGACAGGAGGGCCCACATGAGCAGTCCCGCCCCGGCGAACATCATGGCCAGCTCCCGGTCCTCGGGCCTGAAGGTGGCAACGAGGCCCATGATGCACGCGAAGAATAGCAAGAGGGTGACTGTGACGGCCACCGCGTGACCGTGGCGCCTGTGGCTATCAGAGGCCAGCTCCACGGCCAGGGTCCTCTGGATGAGGACACCCCCGAACCTCAGCCAGTCGGGCACACCCCTTCCCATGCGGTCCGCCACTCGGACGGAGTACTTCATGACCCAAGGGGTGAGCAGGCTCATGATGAGACAGAGCCCTCCGGCGAACGGGTACAGCTTCATGCCGTTGGGTAGCAGGTGGTTGCCGTTCGCGTCCTTCAGTCCCCCGCCCACGGAGGCGAACAGGATGGCGTCCTCGCCCCGGCCGAGCAGGGCCGCGCCCATGTTGATGACCTCCCTCCTGCCCAGCCCCATGAAGAAGCTGACGGAGGCGGTGAATACCATCTCGTTGAGGAAGATGAAGGCCACCGCCAGGACGACCATGATCACCGTCTCGAGCTGGAACAGCTGCTCCAGGTCGATCATCATGCCGAAGGCGATGAAGAAGGCGGCCGCGAAGGCGTCACGCATGGACACCAGCCGGGTGCGCAGCCGCTCGGTGAGCGCCGTCTCGGAGAAGGCTATCCCCATGAAGAAGGCGCCGATCATGAAGGGGAGGCCGAAGGACCAGGACAGGGCCGCCGCTGAGAAGATGAGGGTGAGCACCATGAGGATGAAAATCTCCTCGTGGCGGATGGTCTCCATCCGCCTCGCGACCCGCGGGATGACGAACATGGCCAGGATGAGGAGCACCACGTAGACCACCGCCACCGCCTTGGCGATGTCGGTGATGCCACCTTGGGGGCTGTCCTCGGAGACGACTATGACGGAGGTGGAGAGGGTCAGCAGCACCATGGCGATGAAGGCCTCGACCACCATCGCCGAGAGGAGGAACTCCGTCTCTCGGTTGTCCAGCCTTCGGAGCTCGATGAGGGCCTTGGCCGCCACGGAGAGGGAGCTCATCAGGATGATACCGGAGAGGAAGAAGATGTCCTGCCATCCCCAGCCGAAGATGGTCCCGATGATGATGCCGGCGAACAGGTTGAAACCGGTGTCGGTCACCGCCACCAGGGTGGCCGACCTCCCCGCCTGGCCCAACCTCCGGAGGGAGATCTCCATCCCTATGAAGAACATCAGGAAGGTTATGCCCAGGTCGAAGATGACCTGGACCGGGTGGGAGAGCTGCCGGACCGTAACATCCTCGAACAGGGCATCTCCCAGGGGACCCCAGTACGCGGCGAGGGTGCCCAGGGCCACGCCCGAGAGGATGTAGCCCACGATCAGGGACTGCTGTCTCCTCCAGGCTATGTACGCGCCCAGGAAGGCGAAGATGAACACCGCGGCCAGGGCCACGAAGTCCAGGAGTTCCAACCGCTACTCACCCGTACCTTTAGTGCGATCCCCGGGACACCGGAAGCCAGCGTCTCGGGGAGAACGGTCTCAGTCCACAAGCAGGGTCTTGAGGCGCTCAACGGCCTCGACGTTGCCGATCACGACCAGCACGTCGTCGGGCTCGATGGTCGTGCTCGGGTCAGGGTTGGGCAGCGATGTCCCGTCGTCGCGGACTATGGCCACGATGGACGATTCTGTCCGTTTCCGGATGTCCAGCTCGCCTATCGGTCTGCCGGCGACAGTCGTCGAGCGTGGGACGGTCACCGAGTGCAGGCCCGCCTTGGCCTCCATCGCCTCCTCGAGCATCTCGAGGGGCCGGAGCTTGTAGTAGGTCCCGACCAGGATGGACGAGACCTCCCTGGCCTCCAGCTCGGTCAGGGAGAAGACGCTGGGCTCATCCTCCTCCATCTCCCTGTAGTAGACGTCCCGCTCGCCGTCCAGTCGGACGACCACGGTCATCGTTCCTCCTTTCCTGAGATTCAGCTTGAACCGCTTCCCGATTCCAGGTAGCTCGGTCTCAGTAATCTCTGTCATGGTGCATCCCACGGGAGTTATTGTCCTTACCCTAAATAAACCTGGCGTACCTGGACGCGCTGGAAGGTACATCTTCTCCCCCAAGGAGAGGGGTCGGTGGGCGGGATCGGTCAGTGGCACCCGACTATTGCGCAACGGTTATTACCCCGGGCTCCATGGAGAGGGACGAAGAGGTGTGATTATGTTCGAAAAGTGGGAGACCTACTCGTACCCAGATACCGACGCCAAGGCCCTTCATGCCCACGCCTTCCAGTGGTGGAACGGCGCTGGCTTCCGTGTGACCGAGACCGCTGCAGGACAGTTCAACGCCGTGTCCAGCAGCAAGTGGGGCCTACAGCGGGACGCAGTGGTCACCATCCGCGACCAGGGCGGGACCGCCGTCGTCGACCTGCGAATGAGGGCGAACGTCACCACCGAGGGCGTGGTCGGCGGGGGCCTGGCCCTGGTGCTCCTCTGGCCCGTCGCCGTGGTCGGGGGCGCCTACAGCTACGCCAAGTACGAGCAGGACGCCCGGGACCTGATGTCCGCCTTCTGGCACTCTATGGGAACCGTGGCACCATCGGCCCCCACCGACCACAAGGAGGAGGTGAGGGCCACCACCGCCGCGCCCCAGGAGGAGGTGGATGCCGCAGCACAGCCCCCCGTGGCAAGCTCCATCCTGTCCAAGGAGGACAAGCTGTCGCTCCTGGAGGACAGACTGGCCAAGGGTGAGATATCCGAGGAGACGTACAAGGCCATCAAGGCGCGGCTGGACGAGTGAACGCCCCTCCAGTCCCAAGGTTCGATACCCGGACCCAAAACGTAATTAGAGCCGCCGCAGAATCGGTCCCTTCGGGAGGAATCCGATTGGACATAACCTGGCTGGGCCACAGCGCCTTCGAGATAGAGGACCTGGACCACGTCGTAGTCGACCCCTTCGTCACGGGCAACCCGGTGGCCCCCAAGTCGTGGGAGGACATCTCCTGCGACATCGTCGCCGTGACCCACGGACACGGGGACCACGTGGGCGACACCATCGACATCGCGAGGAAGAACAACGCGATAATCGTGGCCATCCACGAGATCGCCCAGTACATGTCCAAGCTGGACCTCCAGGTGGAGTCGATGAACAAGGGGGCCACCATCGCCGTCCGCAACAGCCGGTTCACCATGACCCACGCCATCCACAGCTCGGGGATCACTGGGGAGAAGATCATGATAGAGGGCGGCGAGGCCGCCGGTTACGTCATCCAGGGCTCCAAGGCGGTCTACCACGCAGGGGACACCTCCCTGTTCAAGGACATGGAGCTCATCGGGGAGCTCTACAAGCCGGAGATAGCCTTCCTACCCATAGGCGACAGGTTCACGATGGGCATCCGCGAGGCTGCCATGGCCACCAGGATGATCGCCCCCAGGGTGGTCATTCCCATGCACTACAACACGTTCCCCCTGGTGGAGCAGGACCCCTTCGCCTTCAAGGAGGCGGTGGAGAGCCTCTGCCCCACCGAGGTGGTAATCCTCAACCCTGGCGACCGGGTCTCGTTCTGAGGTAGACCAGCACCATCACGACGACTATGACGAGCACCAGCACCAACGGTATCCAGAGCCCACCGATGCCAGCAGTGTCGCCATCGTCGTCATCATCGGGAGCCTCGATGACGTCGATAGACAGCGAGTCCGAGTCTGTGTACTCGCCATCGTCCACCGTCACCTCGACGACGATGGGTCCTGCCCGGGTCGGAGTGTAGGTGAGGTCGAGTCCGCTCCCGACGGGTGAGCCGTCCACTGTCCACCTGACGGTCAGCGAGCCCAGGTCATCGTCATGGACGTCGGCGTACATGGTGTACGGCATCCCGACCGTGGGAGGACTGCCGTTCGGAACCCTGACGATCTGGACGGACGGTGGTTCGTTGGGGACCGTCACGTTGACATCCCAATGGGCGGTGTCGTTGCCGATGCCATCGTCCACCACGACGACTAGGACTCCCTCCCCCACGTCGCGCTGGCCGAAGAGCAGCGGCAACTCCTCGTCAGAACCCACCAGGTCTCCGTTCCAGAACCACCTCACCGTGGGCTCCGGCGTGTCCGCATCCTGGACATCGATGGAGAACGTCACGGTGTCGCCCACCTGCGCCTCCACCGGTGATGACGGGGTCGTCGAGACGATCCANNGCGAGTCCATGATGATAACCTCCCAAGAGAGCTCTGCCTTGGCGTTCCACTCATCCTCCACCGTGACGGCGATGGTCACCGTCGACACGGTCAGGTCACCCGGGGCGTACGTGAAGGAGGGCCCATCCACGCCCACCACGGCAAGGCCCCCCACGGACCACGTGTACTCCAGCTCGTCGGAGTCGGTGTCGACCGCCAGGACCCAGAAGGTGCCCTCCTCAGTCTCGTGGAGACGGGCGGGTCCGCCTGAGCTTACGATCACGGGTGGGTCGTTCACCTCGCCCACGAGCAGCTCGAAGTAGGTGCTCGCGTTCTCCCCGGAGGGGTCCGACGCCTCAAGGACGATGGTGGCCTTCCCCGTCCAGTCCAACTCCGGGAACAGGTCCACCAGCGTGCCGTTCAAGAAGGCTGTCACGCCCTGGGTCGAGTTGACGGTGAACGTCAGCACATCCCCGTCCTCGTCGGAGAACACCTCAGACAGGTCGTGGGCGGCCCGCAGTGGCGTGTCCTCCTCCGTGGCCAGGTTATGGGGCTGCCAGATCACCTCGGGTGCGTCGTTCACCGGGTCGACCGTCACCACGAAGTCACCATACGCCCTCTGGCCGAAGGGGTCCGCAGCCGAGGCTTGGAGATGCAGTGTGCCGCTCCAGTTCGCCGAGGCGGTAACCGTCCAGGCTCCCGAGCTGCCCGAGAGGGTGGCGTTCGCCAGGGACCCTTCCACGAGCTGTATGTCGTAGGTCAGCGCGTCCCCGTCGGGATCGGAGAAGTGCTCCGACAGGTCCAAGGTCAGGGGAACGTCCTCGTCCGTGGACAGCTCCACGGGCCCCGCGGGGCCGACTGGGGGAGAGTTGGGCGGCACGTACACGGCATCGGTCCAGACCAGCTCGTGGCCCTCGTAGGTCCTCACCACGTTCAGCGCCTCGTCGGCGTAGTGCCACCTGCGGTCCACGGGCCAGGTGTCCGTGTCATTGGACCGGGTCCCCGTCTCGTGGACCGTGAAGGCATCGTAGGTCCCCGCTGGCACCGTCATCTGGGAAGGGCCGGTGGCCGTCACGTTGAGGTCCCAGACCTCCGACGTGTTGTACCAGGTGCTGTTCGTTATGGGGGCGAGGATGAAGAACTCGGTGGTGATGTTCACGGTCGACCTCACGTTCCACTGTTCCTCGGGTATCGGGAACTCCAGCATGGGCATGGGCGGGTCGTAGGTGGTGACGTTGTCGAAGCCTCCTGTGAACTTGCCCTGGCCCAGCGGCAGGTCACCGCTGAAGGTGAGGGTGAACGTCTGGTTGACCAGGGCCATGTCCGAGGCCCGGACGAGGGTCCATCCCGTCCCTGACGCGGTGGCGGTGACCGGGAAGGTCACGCCGTAGGTTATTGTCCCACGCAGGGTGCCCCTCCGGCTCTCGAACACCCTGTAGTGCTTCTCGCCTTCGATGTCCAGGACCTGGTCGACGGTCCGGGTCCAGTTCTCCTGGATGTGGTTGACCTGGATGAACCCCAGGTCGTAGTCCACATCGTGGTCGACCTCGTAGGACCAGCCGTATCCGTCCTCCCACGCGGGAAGATGGCCTTGCAGGGGCTCTGCGGCGGCGGGAGCGGAAGGGGTCATCCAGCTGAGGACCATCAGTATCATTAGCAGATACGGGACCGCTACGCGGGTAGGGACAGGCAACTTGGGACCCTCTCCAGCCGCTCCAATGGACCGGTGCGATAAAAAAGGGTTCGCTGACGTCTGGCACCGTCCAAACCCTTTTGTGCCAAGTCCCCGATTCCCCCTTCGTGCCAACCGAGTACGGGGAATGGATGACGCCGGAGCAGGTGCACGAGCGCTTCGGCGAGCACTGGTGCCTGGGCCTGATGACCCTGGTGGACGAGGAAGCGGGACTGGTACGCATCGTCGAGGAGTGCTCGGTCAGGGGCACCATCGAGTGGGACCTTTGGAACCGCAAGCGGGCCGCTGGCATAGTCAAGGACGTGCGCGTGGAGGGGACCACCCTCGTCATGGACGCTGAGATCGGCGAGCGGGAACCGCGGTTCGGACCAGCCGCCAACGAGCTGGGGGCCCAGGCGCTCCGTGCCGTGGAGGTCAGGGGCGACGAGGTCCACACCAGATGGATGGGACTTGCCGGGGCGGGCTACGCCCTCAAGGTCTGCCTGGCCCAGGCNNGCACAGGCGGCGCCCACCGTGCCGAGGTTGAGGTGGTCACCCCTGTCATGAGGAGACTGCTTGTGGGCATAGACGACACTGACACCAAGGAGGAGGGGGCGACGTGGGCCCTGGGCCTCCGGTTGGGGGAGGACATGCCCGTGGGGAGGTTCCTCGAGCACCGCCTCGTCCAGTTGAACCCCAGGGTGCCCGAGAAGACCACGAACTGCGTCGCCACCTGCCTCTCCTTCGCCGTGCCTCCGTCCGAGGTGGACGCGGCCAAGTCATGGGCCTTCGACTTCGTCGAGGACCAGTCCTTCTCCGACAACAGCTCGGTAGCGTTCTTGGAGGGTCTGAGGGTACCCGAGGAGGTCAGGACGTTCGGGACCCGTGCCAAGGGAGAGTTCCTGGACTGGCAGGAGGCGGAGAGGGTCGCCACCACGAACGGGGTGGACCTGCGCACCGTCACAGGGCAGAGGGGCCACATCGGCGCCCTGGCCGCCATAGGATGCTACGAAATGGGTGCTGCGGCAGCAGCGCTTCCGTCGGACCTGGATTGACCCCCACCGCCGGCGACAACGTTTTATCGGTCACAAGACCTTTCCCATCGGGGGTCTCACGTTGGACTGGGATGATCTCGCCTGGCGTATCACTGGACCCGAGGGGGCCCTCCGTTACGTCAGGATGGGGGCGGTCCTGGCCGTCCTGGGCGTCGTCGCCATGGCGGCCATCGGTTTCTCCCCGATCTATATGTCCGACGGGACGTCCCTGACCTACGACATGATGGCGGAGGACCCCGACAGCACCGAGGCCTTCGGCGTTCCCAACTCCCACGCCCTCTCCCACGCGAACTGGGCCCTGGCGGGAGGGTTCCTCACGATACTCATGGGCCTCGTCCTCATCCTGGAGGGCAGGAGGGTAATCAACCTCAGGAGGATGCTGGCATGGCACGCCGAGGCCCGGGCCACGGCCCTGTTCTCGCTGGCGGCCGCGCTGTCCTCTATCGGCCTCTACGCAGGTGCCTCGCTCCTGGGCCTGGCCGAGAGCATGCCCACGGCCTCGGGAGAGGGCGTGGTGGTGATGGTGCAGGCCTCATCCCCCGCGGCCATCGTGGTGGTGTCGACCATGGGTCTCGCCACCGCAGGGATGCTGGGGATGGCCTACTATAACAGCGTCCTCTCGGTGTACCGTGGAGGAGGGGATCCCGCCAATAGGAGGATGGCCCGGTTCTCCATGCTGCTCGCACTACTGTCCTTGGCGGGCATGCTCCTCCTCCGCTTCGGCGTGATAATGTATGCCATCGTCGAGGTCGCTGGCGGTCCCAACGTGGTCATCGAGACCAGATGGTTCTACACCATGTCCCGTATAGACTACCAGGCCGCCCTGGGCGCGGGCGAGGAGACGAAGGGGACCCTGGACTGGCAGCTGACCCTCGCCTCCGGCCTCATGTTCCTCGCAGCCATGTCAGCGATGGCGGGCCTCATCGGTGGCTCCGCCAGGAGCCTGGGCGGGACCAGCATCCGGGTCCGCCGCACCACCGCGATGCCCACGGTCGGCGTCCTTTTGATGGTGCTGGCTCTGCTTCTGCTCGCTTGGGCGTCGTCCACCGCCCCCACCGCCGCCCGGGAGAGCTGGGATATCGACGACCTTCCAGTGACCCTAGGCTGGGGTCTGCTAGCGGGAGTGGTCCTTTCGATATGTGCCCTTGGCAGCGCACTGGCGTACCTGAGGGACCTGGGCGTGGCAACTGCGAGGGAGGACCTGGCGTTCTGGAAGAGGCCAGAACCGGAGGTGTCCCTGGGGGAGGACGGAGGCATCCCCCAGCCAATGGTGGACCAGGCCCTGGAGGAGGAGGCGAGGGCCAGGGGCGAGTTCCCTCCACCACCGGAACCGGAGGCGCCCGTCCCACCCCTCAGGGAGAGGCTCCTTCTGAAGGACCCGAGACGCGTGCAGATATTCGCGGCCGCGCTCATCATCGCCATCATCATCATCGCCGTACTATGGCCAGGGGGTCCTGGGGTGGGGAACGGTAACGGGGGACCTGAGGAGGTGGTCATCGAGGAGCTGCCCGAGTTCACCTGGACCGTCAGCACCGATGAGTACCTGGCGGAGGGGGATGACCTGTACATAGATGCCTTCGTGGACTTCAGGGACAACCCCACCTCGGCCATATTCGTCAACACGGTGACGGTGACGGTGACCTGGGTGGACGAACCGGCGGCGGGCATCCTATGGACGAACACCCCCGACGAGTTCACCGCGCGGGTGGACGACGACATGAGCATCGACACCTCCGAGATGTCCGGGGAGAACCCCCAGGGAGGTAGGGGCAACCTGGTGGCCACCTGGACCTCCGGGAGTGCCTGGGTGGTCACGGGGAACCCTGACCTGGTGGACTGGGGGAACCAGGAGGTGTACGAGGACGTGACCGTCATGGCCGGTGCCTCCATGGACAGGGCAGGTGACCAGGTAACGCCCCTGGGCAGGACGCAGGCGGACCCGGGGAACGCCTACACCATCACCTACGCCGTCTCGGGACGCAGCTACACCGCTCCTTGATGCGCCCGTGGCCAGTGACCCACCGCCCCTCGATAACCAAGCCCTTATATACACGGGGAATCGTTTTGCACTCGAGGTTGACCTATGCCGGCTGGTCTCATGAAGATATTTGGCAAGACCACCAAGACCCAGCTCCTCGTCCTCGGCATCGCCGTGACGGTCCTGGGCGCGGTGGGTGCCTTCGGCGTGATGTTCCTTCCCAACGAGACCCCGGCGTCGCTGATCAGCTCGCCCGACAAGGCGGACTACTACACATGGTCCGCCATCTGGGCCATCATCGGGTTCCTCTTCGTGATGATGGCGGGCCTGCTCCTGATGGGCACCGCCCTCACCGGGCTCCCCTTCGTCCACATGGCCAAGTACCATACTGGCGTCTTCTACGTGGCCTTCTTCAGCCTCATCATCATACCAACGGCCCTTGCCCTCAAGTCGGCGGGGGCCCTCATGGGTAACGCCATGGCGGACACCATGTTCGCCGAGGGCCTGACTGGAGAGGTATACTCATCTCCGGCGGGCTCCCTCGCATTGATAGTCGGCCTCGTCCTCCTCGGTCTTTCGGTGGCCATCATCATCATGAACCTGCTCCACATGGGCAAGGTCGCGTACCGGCCGGGCCTGGTGAAGGGGGCCGCCGTCATGGGCACGGTCCTCGCCATCGTCCTGGTGCTCTCGTACACCATTATACCCATGGCCGTGGCCCTGGAGTTCGACCACACCGAGGGTCGTCAGGGCGCCGTCGGCTTTGAGGAGTTCCCGCCCCAGGACGTCACGTACGTGCCTGGATGGCTGGGCTGGCTCTCCGACGGCGAGTTCAGGTCCACCTATGGCTCCATGTCAACATGGCTCGGGATGATGTCCTTGATGGTCTTCCTGGCGATCGTCATCAGCATCTTCGGGTTCATTGGATTGGCCCTCTACTCCGCCAACGACAGGGGCCCCAACGTCTTCAACCTCACGGTCACCCCCCTGGCTTCCATCTTCCTCATCGTCCTGGCCCTCCTTTTCTACTGGGCCTACCTGGGAGCCGTGGACCAGATCGCCGAGAGGCTCAACGTGGACAGCGAGGTCACCAAGATCGAGTACATGACGGGCAACATGAGCATCGCCTTGGTGATGATGCTCGCCGCCATCGGGGCCGCCGCGGGCTACGCTGTGACCCTCAGGGACTGGCTGGCCCCCATGTTCAGCGGGAAGAGGACCGCGGACCCCATATCGATGGAATCCCTGGTCGACCCGCCCACCGGGCTCCCGAGCCCGCCCACGGGCTGGCCCGCCAACTGGAGCAAGATGTCCACCGCGAACATCGCCGTGGTCGCCGTCGCGGTCCTGCTGGTCCTGGGCGGCATCTGGGGCGGTGCCGTGGTAAAGGGCAAGGAGAACACCTCCTCCGACTTCGACCCGACCGGCGGTGACGAGATGGTGGACCTCAACGAGCTTTCTGACGAGCGCAGGTCCTTCACCTTCAACGACTACGCCGTCGAGGGGGGGAGCAGGCCCTTCCTGTGGCAGCCCGACGGGATATGGTTCATCAAGCGGATGGAGCTGGTGGTCACCTGGACCGACGAGACCCCCTACTTCCGCCACGAGAACCTGCCCGACACCTTCGAGGGAAAGATCGCCGCTAGCACCGGCGAGGAGATCGTGGGCAACGGCTCCTCCTCCACCTCCACCCTGGCGGGGGAGCTGAGGTGTTCCATCGAGTTCGACAACTACATCCTCATGACCTCGGTCCCGGGCCTGGACCTCCCGCCCGAGATCGTTACCGCGGACATATCCGTGAACATAACTTGCACCAATGCCGGTGACCAGGTTCCCATAGGCACCGGCTTCCTGGAGTTCGCCGACGACGGAAATTCCTTCGCCGGTACGCTGAACGTGGACTTCAAGATGTACGAGAGACAGTCGTGAACCGCCGCTGTCTGGCTCCCGTTGGCCCCCTGCCATCCGACCCCGAAAGCTTGATAAACAAAGGGTACCCTTCGGAGAAATCATGAGCCCTGACGATGCCACTCCGACCGAGCTTGCAGAGGCGAAGCCCGCCGAGGAGGTCACCGAGAAGAAGTCCATGAAGGAGCGCCTCGCGTTCATGGGCAAGGGCGGGGAGAAGATGGACAAGGTCCCCGTCATCAACAAGGTGCCCCGGAGCATGCGCGTTCTCTTCGTCATCCTGATCGTCGTGGTGCTCGTTGTGGCCATCGTGGCCGTGGGCATGATGATGGGTGGCGACGACTCGCCCAACGGTGGTCCCAAGAAGATCGACCCAGCCAAGCTGGAGGACTTCACCTGGTCCAGCGGGCCACTGACCGGTTCCGCCTCGGAGTTCCAGACCGTACAGATGCCCTTCGACTCAATGCTGACGGCCAACGACACCATCCTGGTGGACAGCATCTCCATGTCCCTCGAGTGGCAGGACGAGCCCGACCAGACCTGGGCGGGGAGGCTGAGGGTCAACAGCCCCGACTCGTTCCAGCTCAGGATCGACATCGGGAGCGGCAACTACACCGTGGAGTCCGAAATGACCCCCAACGACGCTGGTTCCAAGCAGGGCAACGTGGCCCTCTCCCTGGACCTGGCCTCGACCAACTTCACCTACATCATGGTCGGCAACGCCTCAATGGAACTGCCCGAGGGCGTCTTCGACCTGCCCATCGACCTCTACATAATAATGGGCGAGGCGGGCGACCTCTACGCCACCGGTCCCGCCGCCTTCAAGCTGAACGACTTCGGCAACGACTACACCCTGACCGTGACGGTCACCGGCAAGGTCATCCCCCAGGACAAGCTGAGCCCGGACTGAGGGGAGAACCGGAAGAAACGACCGTCAGAGCAGTTGCACGATGAGGTACCTGGTGACCAGGGACGAGAGGGCGATGACCCAGAGGAGCCCGACCAGGTGGGAGAGCCCTCCGACCCAGTGGCCCCCGCCGATCATTCGGGTCATCACCACTGACACCACCGCGTGGAACATGAGGAGCCCCACCACTATCCCGTGGAGGATGTCCACGTCGAAGGTGGCCGTCTGGAACAGGAACAGGGACTCGAAGCCCTCGATGGGCTCTATCTCCCCGAACATGTCGAAGAAGCCCTCCACCAGGTAGAGGGCCAGGAATAGGATGACGGTCATGGCGATGGCGAGCCCGTAGAGGATGCCGGTGATGCGACCCTGGGACTGGAACTTCTCCACCCGCAGGCTGAGGATCTTCGAGAAGTTGGTGGAGATGATACGGCTTATCGCCCGGGGCTCTCCCCCCGCTGAGGTCCCCTCGGAGAACATCTCTGAGAACTTCGAGATGAGCTCCGAGTTGGTCTCGGCGCCGAAGAGCTGCCAGGCCCTCTGCCGGTCGATGCGCATCGCCACCCGCTTGTAGAGGGACTGGATGTCGTCGGTCAGGGGGCCGAAGTCGTGGTACGACAGCTTCTTGAGGGCGGTGATGGCAACCTTGCCGGTCGCCTCCTGGGTGGAGCCAAGGGTCCGGATGAAGGCGGGGAAGTTCTCGTCCTTGCGCTTTACCGTCTTCTCCTCGCCGTAGACGTACATCCCAGCGTAGAGGAACGGGGTCAAGGCGAAGGCTATGGCCAGGGGCACGGTGAAGAAGGGCGCCCCGAACCAGACCAGGACGGCGAAGACCAACGAGATCACGGCGGATATGCCCAGACGACGCCTTATCTCCCTCGTTTCGGGGGTCTCGAGGGGGCCAGAGTACCAGACCCGCTCCTCGGGGACCGTGGAGTACAGGAACCAGAGGTACACCCCCTCTATGAACATGAAGAAGATGGCCGCCACGCCGATGAGGAAGTAGGACGGGAGCCCCGTCAGCAGGGGGAACAGGTCCAGGATCACCATGATGAAGAGGGAGGCGATGATGAGGGCCAGGAAGGCCTCGAAGTACACCTCCACGGTCTTGAGGCTGGAGGAGTACTTGACCGAGTACTGCTCCATGAAGACGGTCTGCTCCGCCTGGAAGAACTCGATGGCCGAGTCGCCCGCCTCCATGGAGTGGGCCAGCCTGTAGAGGAAGTCTGAGAACAGGTCCGACGGCGTCTGGCGGGCGATGAAGCGACAGCTGGCGGAGAGCCCCACGTGCCACTCCTCGGCCAGCTTGTATATCTTGCGGACCTCCTCGGCCAGCTCCCTGTACCCCTCCATCTTGGAGAGCATCTCCAGGACGTCCTGGCGGGCCGTCTCCCCCGTGGACAGGGTGCCGATTCGGGTTATGAACAGGTGCATGTCCCGGTCGATGGCCTTTCCCCTGCGCTCCCACTCGACCATGGGCCAAAGTAGGGTCACCACCGTCAGGAAGACGGGGAAGGTGAGCACAAGAAGGCCCAGGAACCACCAGCTCATGTCCGGGATCAGCCACCAGAGGATGACTACGGTGAACAGGGACATGAAGAAGACCATGAGGACCCGGGTCACCACGAACTCGTAGAAGGACATGGGCCACTCGCGGTACGCCAGCTCGAGTTTGCCTGACCTCTCGCCCCGGGTCTCACCGCTCATGGGGCACACCTCACGCCGCCTGGAGCGCCCGCTCCCACCAGTGTCTCTTCTCCTCGATCGACCTCAGGGTGTTTATCTTCAGCTTGTAGTAAGCCCTGAAGAGCCTGTTGACACGGTCGTACTCCACTATGTTCCTGTCCGCCATCTCCTTGACGACGCGGGCGCGCATCTCCAATTCCTTGTAGACGTCCCGCTTGTCGTCGAACTTGAGGATGGGCGCCACCTTCTCCTCCAGGATGTACGAGTTGTTCATCCCCCGGAAGTAGTGGGTGTCGGTGAAGGGGTCCCACCGGAAGACGGAGCGGGTCAGCACGCCGTCCATCTCCTTGGAGTACCTTAGGATCTCGTCCACCGACGTGACGCGGCGGATGAGGACGCCGCCCTCGTACATGATCTGCTGGAACAGGGCGATGTTCAGGTTGTCGATGAACCGGATGGGCACGTTGATGGGCTCGCCCGTGAACCTCTGGATCAGCTGGCGCGTGGAGGGCGCGTGGAAGGTGGACATCACGCTGTGCCCCGTCTGCATCGCCTGGAACATGTAGTTGCCCTCGACGCCACGCGTCTCGCCCACCACGATGTAGTTGGGGCGGGAGCGCAGCGCGGCCCTGACCAGGTCGAACAGCTCCACCCGGGAGCCCTCGGGGCCCACGGGCCGGGTGATGAGCCGCTGCCAAACGGGCTGGGGCGCGATGACCTCTGGGGTGTCCTCCGCCGAGTACACCTTGTGCTCGTGGTTTATGAAGGTGAGGCAACCGTTCAACGTCGTCGTCTTCCCCGAGGCGGTCTCGCCGGAGACGATGATGGACATGCCGTTCTCCATGCACAGCCACAGGTACGCCGCGATCTCGGGGGACAGTGTGCCGAACTGGACCAGGGCCACGAATGTGAGGGGCGTCTCGGTGAACTTGCGGATGGTGAAGGAGGAACCGCGCTTGGACACGTCCTCGGAGTAGATGATGTTCACCCGCGAGCCGTCGGGCATGGCCCCGTCCACGATGGGCACCGCGTCGGACACCGGCTTTCCTATGCGCTCCGCCATGTTCCTGATGTACTCGTGGAGCTCGAACTCGGTGGTGAACTTCACAGAGGTCTCCATCATGCCGAAGATCTTGTGGACCACGTGGATGCGGTCCAGGCCCACGGAGTGGATGTCCTCGTTGTAAGGGTCGCGGAGGATGGGCTCCAGGATGCCCGACTCGATGAGGTCGCGGACGATGTAGTACTGGACCGTCTCGAACTCCTCCTCGGTCAGGAACACCCGGTCTGGCTCGAACCTGGCCCGGGCCCGGGTTCGCTCCTCGATGGTGGTGACCTTACGGAGGATGCGGTTGATGATCTCCTTGAACTCGTCGTCGTCGGCGTAGGACTTCTCCTGGGGGGCCTCCCGGAGCGCCAGGTCCATGATGCGCCGGTACCTGGCCCGGAGGTCCTTGGACATCTTGGGCTCGATCACCACGTACCGCTTCCCCTTCTCCGGGTCCCGGAAGATGTGGATGAAGATGGGGTCGCCCACTGGGTACAGCATGTTGGGGTACTGGTCCACGGCCATGCCCCTGGACAGGGACATGTAGAACTTGGGCATCTGTCCGTACACCTTGGTGAAGCCCTCCACGTAGCGACTGAGGTGGGGGAACTTCTGCATCGCGGTGTTGAACCCGGACATCTCCCTAGCCATCTTCTAAGCACCTCATGCTACCGTGGTGATATCTATTATGAACCCGATCTTGGGCTCGATCCGGAAGCCGATGGCATCGGTTATCGGCTCCGTCGTCTTGCCGAAGCGGTGGACCTCCATAGTCCTGGTGGTCGCTCCCTCGAACACGGCCTTCCTGATGGTGATGTACATCTCGGAGTCGCTTTGGAAGGGCGACAGGATGTGCTCCGGGATCTCCTCGTTGTCCATGGTGAGGATGATCGTCTTGTTGAGGGCGGTCAGCTTCTTGAAGAAGGCGAGCACCTGCAGGCTCCGCTGGCCCTTCAGGTCCTTCTTGGTCAGCGAAGAGAAGGTGTCGATGACGAGCACGTCCCTGTCATAGAGCTGCTTCGCCTCCATCAGCTTGTCCAGGAAGTCCTCCCGGGGCACCGCCTTCCCGATGAGGGGATAGACAGGGATGAACAGCAGGTCCCCCGACAGCATGTACGACACGACGGGGTAGTCCAGGGACTTCATCTGGTCGATGAAGCCCTTGGTCGTGAGCTCGGTGGAGACGTACGTGACGGTGACACGGTTCCGCAAGAACCCGTAGACCAGGCGCTGCATGATGGCGCTCTTGCCCGCGCCGTACTCCCCCATCACCAGACCGATTATCCCCCTGGGCACCCCCTCGCCGAGGGAGCGGTGGAGCCCGTCCCGGTCCAGCTCGATCTCGTAGACGTCCGCCATGCCATCACCTCAGGGTAGCGCCCCTATCCGGAAGTCCTTTNNTCGGTCGGAGGCCCCGTAGCTGGTCGACACCTTGACGCCGTGGTCCGAGTAGGCCGCGAAGTAGCAGTCCTTAACCGTCAATTCCAACGTCACCCCTGGTGTCCAGTTCCCCGCACCGCCCAGTAGGCTCCAGGTGCTGTTGTGGTGCAGCCCGTCTATGAAGACCACCGTCTGGTTGGGGTCGAGCCTCTGGGCCCCTGTGTTCTTAACGTAGACGATCAGCTCCTTGGAGGTGTTGTTGTAGGGCATGGCCACCAGGTCGTTTATTATCTCGACCCGGGACCTTATCGACTTCTGCTCCGCATCGGACCTGGCGACCATCCCGTCGTTCAGGTTGTCGATGACGACGTAGAAACCCCCCACCAGGGCCGAGGCTATAACCATCGCCGCGATGAAGAATATCAAATGCGTCGCACCGGTCGCCGGCATCCTGCTCACCCATCATACTCTCGTTGTTCCTACTTCATCAGCTTGGTACCAGATACCCCGTTGTGTGTAATTAACCTTATTCTGGTCAGGTTGTTGGCCCCCGTGTAGCTCACCTCCAGGTACAGCGTCTCGTGGACACCCCAGATCCCGGTGGTGGCGCCTGCCACCTGCTTATTCACGATGCTCATGGTCTCCATCGTCCCGTTGAGCAGCAGGTCCAGGTAGTCGACGTCGATGTTGACCTCACCGGTGTTGGTGGCGTTGATGAACACGTGGGTCGAGTTGAAGGACGAATTCACGAAGGAGACCCGGGTCCGCTGCCTGTCGTACTCGGAGTCGGACACATCCAACGCCGCGTCCTTCAGGTCGGAATAGGTCTCGAAGACGGTGTTGACGGTGAAGCTGAACATCACGATTAGCCCGGTGAATATTATTGCCGTGGCCGCCGAGGTGCTGAATCCCATCTTCACCCTCCCGTCAGGGCGGAAGCCCCTCCGGCCCCACTATAGGGCGAAGAAGTCCTCCAGCCCCTCCTTAAGGTTCATGACGTCCCGCTCGAGGTCCTCCAGGGCGTCCTTGTCCAGTTCGGTCCCCCGGATGCGCTCTATGAGTATTAGGCTCTTGAGGTGGTCCTCCGGTGACATCTTCCAGGTGTCGTACTTGGCCTGGGTGCCGCTCTTGACCCGGGACCTGGCCAGCTCGTGGAGGTCCTCCTTGTCGTAGGTCATCACCACGTCGCCGTCCTTGTCCTTGCCCTTGCCGCCCTTGGCCTTCTTCTTCTTGGCCTGCTTGGGTCGCTCCTCGACCTCCTCGCCGGCCATGCCCCGGATGATGTCCACGACCTCTGACTTGATGCCCGTGGAGATCCATCCGATCTTCACGTAGAAGGAGAGGAGGTTCGGTATCTCCTTCCTGGGCACCTTGTCCAGGATGAACTCGATCCACCTTATCAGGGCGATGTGGCACGTGGGGGCGTCGCCGACCTTGGTGAGCCGGGCGATCCTTGTGGGGACCGCGGTCACCTCGGCCATCATAGGCTCGCCCTCCAACTCCTCGACCTCGGCGAACATGGCACCCTCCTCAGGCTCCTCGGCGAAGAGGTCGTCGAACTCCCCTTCGGGGGCTATCTCAGGCGTGGGCTCGAACAGGGCGTCGAGCTCAGGGATGCCTGCGTCCCCCTCCTCCTCCATCGCCGTTATGGAGGCACGGGCCTCCATCTCCGCCTCGATGAAGGGGTTTATCTGGGTCGATATCAGGTCGTAGAGGGACGTGAGTTCCCGCATGTCTCCCTCCATGGATGCGATGGAGTCTCGCACGCGGGCGATGTCCGAGCGGATGTCCTCGGTCGACTTGTCAAGAAGGTCGACCCTCCGTACGATGTCGGTGAGGGACTGCTCGACGCTGTCCAACCTCTCGAGGCCGCTTTGGCTCCTGACCATCGGGGCCGTGCCCTCGAGGGTCACGTCCGCTGGTGCAGGCGCGGGTGCAGGAGCCGCTGCTGGGACGGGGGCTGGGGCGGAGGCTGGTGCCGGAGCGTAGCCTGGAGGGGCCGCTGCCGCCGCGGGTGGTGGCGGGGGCGGTAGTTCCTCTGCCGCTGCCGGCGGAGGGGGGACCTCCGCGAAGCCTGCCGCCTCACCCTCGGGGACCTCGTCGAAGCCGAAGGCCTCTTCCACGGCCTCTTCGTCTTCCGGGTTTCCACCGAAGATTCCCATCTTGCTCACTCCCAGCTCCCAGGCATGTCGATTGCTGCCCGGGAGCCTAGAGGTTCGTCAGGTCGATGTAGCGGTCGCCACCGTAGGACGGGGGGGTCACGAAGAACTCCTGTACGACCGGGCCCGCTCCGGGGAGGAACTGTATGGTGGTTCCGGTGTTGGGGCTGATGCCGTTCCCACCACCACCTCCGCCGATGGCGTCCAGGTCCAGCTCGATCCTGAGGATGTTGTTGGCGTCCAGGAAGAACATCCCGTTGCCCGGGTCCCATCCGTTGTTCGGGTTGTTCGCCGGGATCTCGACGGCGTCGTATGCGGTCGCCGAGGCGCCACCGGTGGTGTCCAGGGAGAGCTCCGCCAGGGTGCCCGAGGTACGGACGATTATCCTGACCTCCTCCATGTTCACGCCTCTACTACCGGACCAGTGGCTCACGTAGAACCAGACGGTGTCGATGGTGGCCTCGTTGGTGCCGGACCCGGTCGGGTCTCGGTCTCCCACCAAGCTCATCACCTTCACTGCCCCGGATACCTCTTGCCTAGCTCCTTCTGCCGTCGATTCGGCCTGGTCCTTCAGTGAGTACGACGTCCGTATGATCACCGCCGCCGCGATCGCGGCTACAAGGACCAAGGCTATGAAGACGATTAGGGTGCCGATACCGATGGCGGCTCGGTCATTTTCCCTAATATTCAGCTTGACTGCCTTGTGCATCCAACAAACCTCCAGGTGGACTATTCCAACCTGCGCCGTATATCCATTACTCGGTATATTAAGTTTCGGTAATGGGTTCGAGCTCTGGAATTGGAAACCTCGACCCCCTGGCTAGTCCCTTTTTCAACCCCTTCCGATGACGGAATCCGGGTCGATTCCGACCCGTTTCGAAGGCTCTACGCTGCCCTTCCGAAAGGGGAAAAGAGGACGGGCCCGCCGGTCCGCGGCGGGCCTCGGGACACCGGTCCCTGCCCTAGATGATGCCGAGGGACTTCCCGACCTTCTCGTAGGCCGCGATGGCGGCGTCGAGGTCCTCCTTGGTGTGTCCCGCGTTCATCATGTTGCGGATGCGCGCGGCGTCGCGGGCGACCATCGGGAAGACGATGGGAAGGGCGTAGACGCCCTCGTCCCAGAGGCCATCGGACAGCTTGACGGCAAGGTCGGAGGGTCCGGTGATGACGGGCACGATGGGCGTCTCGGTGTAGCCGGTGTTGAAGCCCATGGAGCCCAGCTCCTTCTTGAAGTAGTTGGTGTTGTCCCAGAGCCGCTGGTTGTGCTCGGGCTCCTCCTGGAGCACCCTTACGGCCTCCAACTGGGCGCCGGCCACCGCGGGCGGGTGGGAGCCGGACAGGAGCCAGGTGCGGGACTTGTTCAGGGCGAAGTTCTTGAGGTCCGTGGAGCCGGCCGCGAGGCCGCCCACCACGCCGAAGGCCTTCGAGAAGGTTCCCATCTCCACGTCGATCTGGCCGTGGATGCCGAAGTGCTTGCCGATGCCGGCGCCGCCGCCGAGGACGCCCTCTCCGTGGGCGTCGTCCACGTAGGTCATGGCACCGTACTCCTGGGCCAGCTTGAGGATGTCGGGCATGGGGGCGATGTCGCCGTCCATGGAGAACACGCCGTCGGTGACCACCATGATGCGCCGGTACTTGTCATCGGCGTCCTTGAGGACCTTCTCCAGCTCCCCCATGTCCTTGTGGGGGTAGATGCCCCGGGACGCCTTGGTCAGGCGTACGCCGTCGATGATGGAGCCGTGGTTCAGCTCGTCGGAGATGACGATGTCGCCCTTCTCGACCAGCTGGGGCACCAGGCCCGCGTTGGTGGCGAAACCGGTCTGGTAGATGAGGCAGTCCTCGGTGCCCTTGAACTCGGCCACGGCCTTCTCCACCTCCAGGTGGATGTCCATGGTCCCGGCGATGGGCCGGACGGAACCGGAGCCCGCACCGTACTTCTCGGCGGCGTCCTTGGCCGCCTTTATGAGGCGGGGATGGTTGGACAGGTTGAGGTAGTTGTTCGAGCAGAACATAATGACCTCCTTGCCCTCCACCATACACCTGGGCGAGGACGGGCCCTCAAGGGTCTTGGGGCGCCAGTCCCAGTTCTTCGAGACGAGATCGTCGTACGTTTCCTTCAGGAAAGCCGATGGGTTTCGCTTCATGTGATTCCTCCGCGGACGAAAGCCAATGGGAGCAGGATGGCGGGCCAAGGGCCCGCACCTCCGTGCTCCAACCCTCACCAACGCGCCCTCCGGGAGGAGCGCACGATGGCTCGTGAGCAAGGGGCGAATTGCATTAACCCTATTGAAGCTTACTGTTTCCAGCAACCCCCCGGGCCTTCATTGGACGGGTATCAGCTTGCGGGTCCTGTACCCGATGAGCACGCCCATGTGTCCCTTGTCCCGGAACATCCCGTTGACCTCCGGGTCGCCCGTGTCGACCCGCAGGACCGGCGTCCTCGCCAGCTTCGCGGGGGTGGAAACTACGTCGAAGCCATCGACCCCGACCCGTCTCACCACCTCAGGGCTCAACTGGAGGTTGCCCCTCCCCAGGAAGAAGCCCTGGGCCCCGATAGGGGACACGACCACCTTCGCCTTGGGATGGCGTTCCATCAGCTCCAGGATGGCCGCCTCGTTCAGGTCCTTCCCCACCTGCCTCCCGGCGACCACGGCGTCCACGCCGAGGAGGGTCTTGTCGATCCTCAACCACTCGCCGATGAAGCGGAGGGTGCCTCCCGGGCCCAGCAGCCACATGGTCTCGGGCTCCTCCTCGATGTACTCCTCTATGCACTCGGCGATGTCCTCGAGCAGGCCCCTCTCCGAGGCCTCCTGCACCATCACCTTGCCACCCTGGATGAGGCTGGGCTCGTAGGGAGTGCTCGCCGTCCCGAACATCTTGAGGTCCCACTCGCCCTGGCGGTACAGGTCCTCGTCCAGGTCGATGACGTCCGCCTCGGCCACGTCGAGCCTGCCCTGCAGGAAGTCCAGGAGGGTGTCGGCGGCCCCCGACGGGGTGACGGCGAAGACCCCCGAGTGCATCTTGACACCGGCCGGCACACCGAGGACGGGGACCCGCTGGTCCACCGCCCTGAGCACGTCCCTGGCGGTCCCGTCGCCCCCGCAGAAGAGAAGCACCCTGACGTCCGCCTGCTCCACGGCGAGGCAGGCGGCGATGGTGTCCTCGGCGGTGGTGCGGGTCGGGTCCGCGGCCCCGTGGACGACCTGGACGGCGGAGGCGGGGACGCCCGCCTCCTCCAGGGCATCGGAGCCCATGCTCCCGGCCGAGGTGACCCATAGGACGTCGGGAGAGCCGGGCAACCCCTCGCATGCGGAGAGGAACCGCTGGAGCATCAGCGCGGCCCTGTGGCTCGCCGCCGGCTCCGCACCCCGCTCGAGGGCCTCCTCCAGCACTCCGTCCGTTCCCTTGAGGCCCACCCGGCCTCCCATCCCCGCGATGGGATTCACAACTAGCCCTACCCTTTCCATCGCCCCGGGAATCCCGGGGACCCCTATTAACGGTTGCGTCAAGATTGATATGGGAGAAGCCCCATCGCGCCCCCGTGCGACTAGGAAGGTTGACCCTGGCACTGTACAACTCCTACGACCCCGTCAGGCTGGCGGAGGCCCACCGCAGGGCCCTCGCCCGGGCCGCACCGGTCGCCAGGGCGTACGACGCCAACCTGGCCACCCTGGGCTTCCCCTTCGACAGGGACCTTCGGACCCCTGAGGAGGTGGCGAGGTGGCTGGCCACTACCACCTCCATAGGGAAGGGAGGGGAGCTGCTGGTGGAGCTGGCGGAGGCGGGGAGGTTCGGCGTGTTCGAGATGCTCAGGAAGGGCTTCCCCCCTCAGCTGGGCACTGTGGTCGCCACCACCTCCAAGCCCGATCCCGCCCGCAGGGTCGACCCTATGTGGGCCGCGAGGGAGCTGGCCAGCGGGAGCTCCCTGTGCATGCTCTTCGGCCTGGGTCCCAAGGGCCTTCCCCGGGACGTCATCGGCTTCGCCAGGCACCACCTGGACGTGACGAGAAGGGGGGTCGCGCTGGAGACGTGCACCGCGCTGGGTGCCGTGCCCGCTGCCATCGCCGAGGCGATGAGGCCGTTGGTCGAGGGGTGACCTCAACCGAAGGGATTGTCGCCGGTCAGGAGCAATATCATCAGGCCGAAGCCGACGAGCATCATGACGAGGGCGATCAGCCAGAACCACCGGAGGAGCTTCGCCTTTGCGTCGGGCGACATCTGACCGGAGGGTGTCTTGACCTCCTCCTCCTCGTGGAGGTATCCGAACCCCTTGTCCGACCAGTCGTCCCAACGCTCGGGCACGGTCCCGTCCAATGTCTGGCAGGCTAGTTAGGGTTTGCGGTCCGGCACCCTGTAGGGGGGCCATCATGTCAACGGGATTCTACTAAGACCGTACATCCCCTGCACGACGTAGGCAACGCCATCCACGACCTGGATGCTCTCAACGGTCCTGTCGAGGCGGAAGAAGCCCACCTTGTCGAAGTGGTCCCCGAGGATGGAGTACACCATCATCCCGGAGCTGTCCGTCCCGGTGATGAACAGGTGTCCACCCTCGATATGGGGGGAGGCCAGGCTACCCTCCTCCTCGATGCCGGCGGTCTGTTCGATGCCGTCCTCGCCGTGGAGGTCGAGGAGGAGGAGCACCGTGGACTCGGAGTCCCACTCGGTGATGACCGCCTTGCCGTCCTCCACAACCACGCTGTCGTATCCCGTGATGTCGAAGGCGGAGAGTATCACGCAGTTCCACGTGCCCAGTCTCGCCACGTTGAGGGAGCGGACGATCGAACCGTCCTCGAAGAGCCAGTAGCCCGTGGTGTAGAGGTACCTGCCGGTGCTGTCCACGCCCTCCGGGATCCCCGGGATGTTAACGGTGGTCAGGTGGTGTGGCTTGAAGGGGTCGTGCAGGTCTATCCGTTGCAGGTAGTACTTGACCGGCCTCACCCAGTACTCATGGGTGTCCATGTCCTGGTACTCACCACGGGTGATCATGACCTTCCTCCCCGCGTTCATCATATGTAGTATCCCAGTCCCGTTCTCGTCATCCAAGGCGGTCACGGAGGCGATCCTGGGCCTGGCCGGCCTGGAGAGGTCTATTGCGTACAGCCGACCGTGGTTGTGGTAGACCATCAGATCCGGGTCGACGAGGACCAGGTTCTCGTATCTCTCGGTGTAGTAGGGGGTATATCTGTAGTGGTAATCCCAATAGTAATCGTAGTAGAACCACTGGTTGTAGAACGGTGTGCGGGTCGCGTCGTAGTAGTCGTACGCCTTCACGAGGAAGTAGTACGTGTCCGCCACGTGGGGGTTGGAGAGGTCCGACATGTCCACGGTGGTGATCCGAACGTACATCGTAGCTTCCCATGCGGACTGGTCGAAGAGGTACAACATGTCACCGTTCCAGACCCACCGGAACGGCCTGTGTGGCAGTGCCAGGGTGGCGTAGGGGACCTCACCCTCCCGGTAGCCGTTCGGCATCACTCGGAGGGTCACGCCGCCGTCGGCGTGGTTCATCAGGAGCTCGGCGATGAGGTCACCCGTCACCACGGCATCGATGACGTAGGGGCACAGCTCCAGCGTGGCGGTCACCCTGGGCTCGTACGGGTCCGATACGTCCGCGACCTCCAGGAACTTGACCGAGGTGGAGATGACCCGGTCGCCCAGCTGCCTGGTCCTGGTGACGGCCCCGGTATGGGGGTAGCTCCCCGCCAGGTCCAGGTCCCCGGCCTCCAGGTCGAAGGCCACGATGTACACGCCGTTCTCGTAGCTCCTCTGGTAGCTGCCCTCATTCCTATTGATGTTGGAGTAGGGAAGGAGGAGCAGCCCCTCCTCGTCGAGGACGGTGATGGACCTGGGGTCCCAGTTCGCCTGGGACCAGGAGCTGTCGCCCTCTAGCACCACCCTGTCCTGGACGATGGCGTTGTACGGGTCCGTGACGTCGAACAGCGTTATCGCCACCTGCTGGTTCCAGGTCTGGTTCACCCCGATGGCCAGGATCTGGTATCCCCTGACGATCAGGTGGTCGACCCATCCAGGGATCTCAAGGATGCAGCACAGCTCCGGGTTCTCCGGGTCGGAAAGGTCCATGACGTCCAGGGGGTCTATCCTGTTCCTCGGCAGGTGGATGGTGTAGGCCCGGTCCCCCTCGAAGCGGGTTGCCATCAGATCACCGGGGTCCCCGATCTCCATCGTGCTCAGCTCCCTGATGTCGTTCGGGTCCTCCACATCGAGGATGGTGAGCTGTGAGACCTCCACACCTCTCCATCCCGTCGACTTCCAGTAATGGGTGATGACCCTGAAGGTCCCGTCGTAGTGGTCGAGCTGGTACCGCTCCTCCACCTCGCCGCGGATGCTGTAGCTGTCACGGAGGACGATGTCCCCCGCGGGGTCGCTGATGTCCACGATGGTGATCTTCGTCTCCCAGCCCCATCCCGCCTCGTCGGAGTACCCGGGCTGGGCCACGTAGATGCGCTCCTTTGTTACGTGGATGTGGTTCGACTCACCGGGGAACTTGACCTTGTCCACCAGGACCGCCTCGTAGGGATTTGCCAGGTTCACAGAAACGACGGAGGTGTAATCGCCCTCCTGGTTGTTGGTGGTGTGGTTGTAGAAGCTGCTCACCGACGACACGAAGTACAGCACGTCGCCCACGCGGCGGGAGTCGGTGACGAAGCCAGTAACGCCGAACTCCATGACCACCTGGGGCCAGTTGGGGTCGCTGATGTCGATGATGGCGATCTCGCTGCCCAGCCTGAAGGAGACGTCGTCCTCTCCCCGGATGGAGTTGTACTCCGCCCTCATGTACTGGCTCCAGAAGGTCATGGTGGCCGAGGTGATGACTATGGCCCGGGAGCCCACCACGTAGAGGTCCACCGGGGTCCCGACCACGGCTGCCCTTCCGAGTATGAATGGCCTGTCGGGGTCGGCGAGGTCGATGATCTGGAGGCCCCGGTAGGGATTGAGCACGTACATCGTATCACCCACCAGCTTGACGATGTCCGCCTCCTCCACCAGCCGCTCGCCGCCGCCGGACTGAGGTACCTCGGGCGCGTTCACCGTGGGCGCCGTCATGCCCTTTCCGTCACCATCGCCTTCCGCTCCCGGAGCGGCCACTGCGTCGTAGCATAATGTCAACCGCCCGTATTCGCCCCACCAATAGTGGCGGTAGTAGGGGTCCACGTTCACGAACCCGAACCTCCGCTCCAGGTCGGACAGGTGCTCGAGGAGCTCCAGGACGGGCTTGCCGGAGTCCTCGGCGTCGATGATGCCCTGGTCGACGAGGACGTCCCTAATATACACGTCCTCGTCGATCACGTCCTGCGGGAGCTTGAAGAACTTCACCGTCTCCCATCTTTCCCCGTCATCGTCGAAGCTGTACGGTCTGATGTTCATCACGCCGATGTTGACACCCATGGTGCTCACGCACATGAGCACCACGACGATGACGGACACTACCATCATCGAAATGCGCTTGGTATGCTTACCCATGGTTCCAAACCCCTCGGATACTGCTGTCTTCTCTCATGGACATGATATAAGGTTGTTGGTACTCGGTTGACAGGATAGTACACAGGTACTGCGCCCGGGGACACAACCCCTCAACGGATCCCGGACCTCTGTCATTGGGACAACCCGGTTGCTCAACGGCCGGAGTATTAATACCGTTTGGCACTACATGTAGCATGATACCACGGGTCACGCCCGTGGTCAGGAGGCCCTGGCCTAATTGAATGGGGACTGCGGTGCCCTGACGGCTCAGACTAGGCCTCTGCCGCCTTGGATGCCTCTGCCGCCTCCGCCTTCTCGCCCTTCTGCTTGATCATCTTGAGGCGGAAGGTGTTCTCCCTCTCCATCTCCTCGAGGCGGAAGGTGATGAAGGCGGCGGCCTCGGTGAGCTCAGGGATGACCTTGAACTCCAGGGCGTTGACGCGCCGCTTGGTCTTCTCGATGTCCACCAGCAATTTGCGGATGGTGGTCTCGATCTCGGCGGCGACCACGATGTCCTCCACCAGGTTCTCGTAGGCGGTGACGGCGTCGTCGATGGCGGACCGGGACCCGATGATGCCGTAGCCCCGCTCCACGATCTTCTTCTTGACCGACCGGCTCTCGACCTGGGGCACCACCACGCCCATCACGTTCTTGGGACGGATGTGGACGTAGGGCTTGTCCTTGGGGGCGAAGGCCGCCGCCTTGATGGCGATGACGCCCTCGACCCCCTCGGCGATGGTCAGGCGGTGGCGCGCCTCGCGATACTCCTCGGTGAGCACGCTCCTGATGTCCCGGGCCTTGGACAGGATCTGGAAGAACTCCATGATCAGTCCGTCCCGCTTCATCTTGAGGAGCTTGTGACCGGTCTCGCTGAGCTTGATCTTGCGCTTGATCTCGATGAGTTCCGAGCGGGTGGGCTTGCCCTCGTATGCCAAGGCCTAGCCTCCCTCCTCTTCACCCTCTGCGGGGACGGGCTCCTCCTTCTTGCCGCCCTCCCGAAACTCCGGGTGGAACTTCTCGATGGTCTTGCGGTCGATACGCGTTAGCTGACCAAGGGGCAGCTGGGACAGCAGGGTCCAGCCGATCTCCAGGGTGTCGAAGATGGACCTGTCCTCCTCTCGTCCCTGCTGGACGAACTGCTCCTCGAACCAGTCGGCGAAGTCCAGGAACTGACGGTCCCTGTCGGACAGGGNNACGATGGCCACCAGGCCGCGCAGGTCTCGCCCCTCGGCGTAGCCGGCGTACAGCTGGTCCGAGACGGACTTGTGGTCCTCCCTGGTGTGGCCCTCTCCGATGCCGGCGTTCATGAGCCGCGACAGCGAGGGCAGCACGTTGATGGGCGGGTAGATGCCCTTCCTGTGCAGCTCCCGCGACACCACAATCTGCCCCTCGGTGATGTAGCCCGTCAGGTCGGGGATGGGGTGGGTGATGTCGTCGCCGGGCATGGTCAGGATGGGGAACTGGGTCACCGAGCCCTTCTTGCCCTCGATGAGGCCCGCCCGCTCGTAGTTCATCGCCAGGTCGGTGTACATGTAACCGGGGTAGCCGCGGCGGCCGGGCACCTCCTCGCGGGCGGCGCCGATCTCCCGCAGGGCCTCGCAGTAGTTGGTCATGTCGGTGAGGATGACCAGCACGTGGTAGCCGTGGTCGAAGGCCAGGTACTCGGCGGCGGTCAGCGCCAGCTTGGGCGTGAGCAGCCGCTCGATGGCGGGGTCGTCCGCCAGGTTGAGGAACACCACGGCACGCTGGAGGGCGCCGGTGCGCTCGAAGTCCCGCATGAAGTGCTGGGCCTCCTCGGAGGTGATGCCCATACCGGCGAACACGACGGCGAACTCCTCCTCGGCCGCCAGCACCCGGGACTGCCGGGCGATCTGGAGGGCGATGTCGTTGTGGGGCAGTCCCGACGCGGAGAAGATGGGGAGCTTCTGGCCCCTCACCAGGGTGTTCATGCCGTCGATGGCGGATATCCCGGTCTGGATGAACTCGGCGGGGGACTGGCGGTTGAAGGGGTTGATGGCCGCGCCGATGATGTCCAGGCGCTTCTCGGGGACGATGGGCGGTCCGCCGTCCAGGGGCTCGCCCGCGCCCGAAAGGATGCGACCGAGTATCTCCTTGGAGACGGGCAGCTTGATGGTCTCCCCCAGGAACTTGACGCCCGAGGAGCGGTCGATGGCCGCGGTGCCCTCGAAGACCTGGACGACCACGATGTCCTTCGAGGTGTCCAGCACCTGGGCCCGCTTGGTGGAGCCGTCGGGGAGCTGGATGTGCACCAGCTCGCCGTAGCCCACGGGCTCCGTCTTCTCGACGAAGACCAGGGGGCCCGCGATGTCGGTGATGGTGTAGTACTCCTTGGTCATCAGCTGCCACCTCCCGTCAGGTCCTCGAACTCCTTGTCCATCATGTCGTATACCTTCTTGAGCTCCCCGTCGAAGTCCTTCTCGAACTTGGTCTTGGTCAGCTCGTCCTTGGAGGCGACGGACGCGATGTCGTCCAGGGGCACCCTCTCCTTGAGGGCGCGGAAGGCCATGTCATGGAACTTGCGGATGGCCTGCATCATCTTGAGCTGCTTCTCCATTGAGCAGTACGTGTCCACCTCGTGGTACGCGTTCTGCTGGAGGAAGTACTCGCGGATGAGGCGGGCCACCTCGAGCAGGAGCTGCTGGTCCTCGGGCAGGGCGTCGGAGCCGACCAGCTGGACGATCTCCTGGAGCTCGTCCTCCCGCTGGAGGATGTTCATGAGCCAGGCCCGCAGCTGCACGAACTCGGGACCCACGTTCTCGGAGAACCAGGGGTCCAGGGTGTTGCCGTAGAGGGAGTACGAGGTGAGCCAGTGGATGGCGGGGAAGTGACGCCTGTTCGCCAGCTTGGCGTCCAGGGCCCAGAACACCTTGACGATGCGCAGCGTGTTCTGGGTGACGGGCTCCGAGAAGTCCCCGCCAGGGGGCGACACGGCGCCGCAGACGGTGACCGAGCCCTCGCTGCCGCCCAGGGTCTTGACGCGGCCGGACCGCTCGTAGAACTCCGCCAGCTTGGCTGCCAGGTAGGCGGGGTAGCCCTCCTCTCCGGGCATCTCCTCTAGGCGCGAGGAGATCTCGCGCATCGCCTCCGCCCACCGGGAGGTGGAGTCGGCCATGAGGGACACGGAGTAGCCCATGTCGCGGAAGTACTCGGCGATGGTGATGCCGGTGTACACCGACGCCTCCCTCGCTGCCACGGGCATGTTGGAGGTGTTGGCGATGAGCACGGTCCGCGCCATCAGCGGGTTGCCGGTGGTGGGGTCCTCCAGCTCAGGGAACTCCTTGAGCACCTCGGTCATCTCGTTGCCCCGCTCGCCGCAGCCGATGTAGACGACCACCTCGGCGTCGGACCACTTGGCCAGCTGGTGCTGGGTGACCGTCTTTCCGGACCCGAAGGGACCGGGGATGGCTGCCGTTCCCCCCTTGGCCACGGGGAACATCCCGTCCAGGATGCGCTGTCCCGTGAGCATGGGTATGTCGGGCATCATCTTCTCCTTGTAGGGCCGGGCCACCCGGACGGGCCACTTGTGCATCAGCCTGAGCTCGGTGCCGTCGTCCATGTTGCCGATGACGTCCTCCACGGTGTAGTTGCCGCCCCGGAGGTCCGTGATCGTCCCTCCCACGTCGGGGGGGAGCAGGATCCGGTGGGTGATGGACTCGGACTCCTGCACCGTTCCGATGACGGTGCCCGGGTCCAGCTTGTCACCGATCCTCACCGAGGGCTGGAAGTCCCACATCTTGGACCGGTCCAGGCCAGGTGCGGACAGGCCGCGGGAGATGTAGTCCCCCGCCTTCTCCGCCAGCACGGGGAGCGGCCGCTGGATACCGTCGTATATGCTCCTTATCAGGCCGGGTCCCAGCTCTGCCACCAGGGGTGCCGCCGTGTCCACGACCCTCTCGCCGGGACGGACGCCCGAGGTGTCCTCGTACACCTGGATTACAGATTTCTCGTGGTGGATCTCGATGACCTCTCCCATGAGGCCTTCGTCTCCTACCAGCACCACGTCGTACATCTTCGGCGTGATGCCGGTGGCGGTCACCACCGGGCCGGAGACGCGATGTACCTCTCCAGTACGTTCCATATCGATACTTCCTATGAGTTTGTGATTATTGGTTATCGTTACTTCAGCCGTCGTCGTCCCCCTTGTCCCAGAGGTCCACTCCGACGGCCTGCTTGATCTTCTCTCTCAGGTCCGACTCCTCCGTCGCACCGATGGGTATCACCACCGGCCTGACCGAGGAGACGATGTCCTGCCTGATGGCCGGGTGCAGGTTGGGTATGACCTCGGACGGCATCACCAGGATGCCCACCTCCTCCTCGGCCATCGCCTTGGTGACGCCCTCCTCCCAGTCCCCGTCCTCGTCGACCTCGAACACGTATCGAAGTCCGACCAGGCGGAATCCAAGGCAGAACTCCGCGTCGCCCACTACTCCCAGTTCCANNCCTCCTCAGATCACCAGCTGCTTCCTGATGAGCTCGGTGGGAAGGTCTCCCTCCTTGCCCCGCACGATGTTGCGGATGTTGGCCACCTCCACCCTCTTGGCGAGGATGTAGCTGAGGACCACCAGGATGCTCAGGGGGTCCTGCCTGCCCACGCGCACCGCGTGGGCCAGCTCCACCTTGAGCAGCGTGGCCTCCAGGGCGGTAAGGCCCTCCTTCGAGTCCAACACGGCCCCCGGGCTTTCCCGGAAGTACTTGAGGCGCTCGATGGTGGTGAGCACCTCGTCCATCTCCATGGCGGCCAGTGCCTTGAGCTTGTTCAAGGGCAGTAGCAGGCCACCCTCCATCATGTACGCCATCACCTGCGCCGGTTCCTCCTGGTCCCGCTTGAGCCTCAGGAAGTTGATGAGGTTCATGAAGTCGATGTCCATCCGGATGAACTCGTTGAACAGCTTCGGGTTCTTGCCCGACCCCTCGGTGTCCTTGAGCAGGGTGGCGTAGTACTCCCTGATCATCAGGTCCTCCACCTCGGGCAGGGGCTTGTCCACCAGCCACTGGGCGGCGCTGGCGAAGCCCAGCTTCGGCAGCATCTCCAACGTCTCGTCGTACGTGGCGTCGATGAGCCGGTTCAGCTCCACCTCCGACAGGGCGCCGGCGGGGATGAGGGCCTCGCGCATCTCCTCCTCGGAGAAGCCGGACAGCTTGCCACGGATTATGGTGGTCACGTTCTCGAGGTCGTAGTACCTCATGTAGTCGACAAGGAGCTCCTGCAGCTCGCCCTGCGCCTTCTTGATGAGCCCGTGGAAGGTCTTCGCCAGGTTGCGGTTGAGGGAGAACTCCACCAGGTCGACCCCCCGGTACCGCTTGCCCAGCTGCTCGATCTCCACCTTGTACTCGGACTCGCCCAGGGACCTGGCTATCTCGGGGATCTCCATCTGAAGGAACTTGGAGTACGTCTCCTTCGGTAGGAGCCTCGCCCTCATTGCCAGCACCCTGGCGTTGAAGTACGCGAAGTGTCGCGCGGCCACCTTCACCGTGCGACGTTCCTTGCGGGCGAGCTTGGGTTTCACCTCACCCCTCCTCGCCGAACAGGATGCCGGCAATCACGGGTAGCAGTTCCTCGCCCCGCTCCGTCAGGAGCGCATCATACGTGAGGTCCTCGCGGATCGAGCCGTCGGCGCTCTCTATTACCACGCCTCCCAGGCAGTCGACGTGACCGCCGTATGGGAGTCGGGACAGAGACCGGACGATGGCCTCGTCCTTGGCCGCGGAGAAGACCTTGGCCCCGGGTACGTCCTTGCCCGCAAGGAGTGCCCGCAGCATCGTCTCGTTCCGCTGCCTGTCGAGTTGGCGCAACTTCTCCCTGGCGCCCTCCTGGACCTGCTCCAGGAGGTCCCGGCGCATGGAGAGCTCGAGTCGACGCACCTCCAGCTCGGCGGTCTGGAGGTCCTGCTCCCGCATCCGCTCGATGCGGACGTGGTTCTCCTCCTCCCGCTTGCGGCGGTACTCCTCGACCTCGTCCTTGGCTGCCTTGACCACCTCTTGGTAGTCCTGCTCGCCCTCGGCCAGGATCTCGTCGCGCCTCCTCTTTCCTGAGGACAGCACCTCTTCGACTACTTTCTCGAGCCCCATGGGTCTCAGCCCAGCTTGCGTCTGAGGTTGCGGTCCTCACATCTTGCCCAACAACAGGAAGGCTATCACGAAACCGAAGATTGCCAGCGTCTCGGGCAGCACGGTGAGCACGAGGCCCTTCCCGAACATGCTGTTGTCCTCGGCAGTGGCGCCTACCGCTGCTGATCCGACATAGGCCTCGCCGTAGGCTGCCGCCAGGGCGGACATGCCCATGGCGAGACCTGCTGCGATGCCTATCAGTCCAATTCCTATGTCTACCATTCTCTATACCTCCGTATATACACGTTCGCGGCCGAAGGGCTCGTACAGAACGCCTCCGCCCTCGAAGAACTTGGTCATCCATTCAACGTAATGAAGCCTCAACGCGTGCAGCGATGGGGCGAGGAGGGCCAGGAACATGTTCACCAGGTGGCCCAGGAAGAAGATGATTGCCCCGCCTATCATCCCGGCGATGCCCGCTCCCCACATGCCGGCGACGATGCTGTTGAACGCCAGGGCGATGCCCAGGGAGGACAGCCCGATGGCGAAAAGACGGGTGTATGACAGTATGTTCGACAGTATCGACGGCAGCTCCAGCACCCCGAACATCCCCTCGCCGGCCAGGAGGAGGACGATGCCCAGCACCATTATCCCGAGGCCGGCAAGCAGTGTGATGTTCCCCCAGTCGACCGGGTCGGACCCGAGGAATATGACGAAGAACACCATGCCGCCGATGATTATCAGGATCCAAGAGCCCTTCGCCAGGAAGGCGTGGCCCGCGCCGTGCCTCCCCTTCTCGTTGAAGAAGCCCAGGATGAGGCCCAGGAGGAGGTGGAACACGCCGATGTAGATGCAGAGCTCCAGCATGAAGCTGGCCTCCTCCAGGCGGGATATGGGGAGCCAGAAGTCCATTGCCGGGATGTACAGGCTCTTGTGGGTGAGGATGCCGTGGGTCCCGTACAGCTCGAAGCCGAAGGCCTCGCCGTAGAGGAAGCCCCATATCGCCGTGGCGGCACCCGACACCATGATCATCTTGATCATACGCGTCCTGAAGGCACCCTCCGCTATGCCCACCCCCTTCCACTTCATTCCGAACCAGCCCTTCGGGGACTGGAGACTGAGCAACCACCAGCCGGCGAGGATGAACATGACGCCGTAGCCGATGTCGCCCACCATCATGCCGAACATGAAGGGGAAGGTGAAGAACATGAACAGGGAGGGGTCGACCTCGTCGTACCTGGGGGTGGACACCAGGGCGATGAGGTCCTCGTGGACCTGGACGTGCTTGGGGTTGCGCAGGAGGACGGGGGTCTCCGCTGCGAACTCCTCCTCCTCCTCCTCGGAGCCGTCCGCCTCGCCGCCGTCGGCGGCCACAGGCACACCATGGCCCGCCTTCGCGTCCTCCTCCGTCATGACCTCCAGGTGGAACTTGTCGTCGATGGCCTTGCGAAGGCCAAGCTCCAGGTCCGACAGCTTGCTGGATGGCACCCAGCCCTCGGTGAACAGAACGTTGGCGGTGGACCCGCATCTCAGGGGGCTCTCCATCTTCTCCACCTGGATAGACAGCTGCTCCTCCGCGGCCAGCAGGCTGTCGCCGTGGACCTCCCTGATGCGAGTGATGTTCAGCTTGGTCTCCTTGAGGTTGGACCTGACCTTGGCGAGACCCTCCCGGAGCTGGAGCCTCATGTCCCGCGGGTCGCCCTCGCCCTCGAAGACTGGGGCGGGCTGGAAGTTCATCTCCTGGAGGAGCGTGCGCACCTTATCGGCCTGGTCTGCGTCCACGAACAGGGCGAACACCGACGACTTGGACGGGTCCTTCGAATGGAAGAGCTCGTAGCGCACGCCCGTCGCCTGCATCGCCCTGTTGACGTCCCCGGTCACCGAGCCGACGATGACCTCCACGCTCTCGTACTCGTCGTAGTGGGAAAGGTCCAGGCCCAGGTGCAGGTAGGGTTCGAGCATGGCGAGGCGCTGCTCTATGTTCCTGCTCTCGTTGGTCAGCCGGGTCCTGTTGTCGCCCAGGGTCTCTATCTCCGACTCCAGGCGCTCGAACTTGTCCTCCAGCTCGCGCATGACCGATCTCACGGGGAGAGGGCTCTCCACCTCCTGGCCCTTGATGCCAAGGGTGGCTATCATCGCCCTGAGGCGGATGAGCATCTCCGAGGTCTCCGAGGCTCCCTCCAGGGGCTTTCCCAGGTCGAGGCCGTCCCGACCCTCCACGTGGTCGTGCACGTGGAGGATCCGCATGTCGTAAAGGGCCTCAACGGCCTGGGGGACGTACTCCCTGGGGACAACCAGGAGCACCCGGGTCATCGGTTCGGCTCTCAGGACCAGGCTCGCACCCTCCGTCAGCCCTTAACGATGGAGCTCTCCAGTTCCTCGACGAGCCTGTCGACCGCCTGGGTCAGGTTCCCCTGGGCGTCGCGACGCGACTGGTCGACCTGCTGCCTTCCCTGCTCGATGCGATCTTCGACAAGCCGGCGGGTCTGGGAATGCGCCCCTTGGAACTCGTCATCGATCTCCTTGTCGATGAGGGCGAACCCAGCTTCCTGGATGCGGTCTGCCTCGCGTCTGGCCTGGGCCTGCTTCGAGTCCCGTTCGCGCTCGGCCTCCTCGAGCATCTCTCGGACGGAACGCTCTGCTTCCCGAACTTCCCTGAGGACGTGTTCCTTACCCATGCCTTGACCCGTTCCTTCATGGTTGGTGGACAGTCTTTCGACGCCCGGACGCCGGGCAATCGTAATCGCCCTATATTTGCCTTTTGGGCTAAACCTGTGGAAGGGCTCGACCGAAGGGTCTACTCCCGGTCCTCGGAGGTGGGCTCGAGCCCCTCCTCCGTGAGGTAGCCGAGGATATAGCCGACGAGGAAGGAGACGAACGCCGTCCCGACCACGAAGAGGAGTAGGTACCAGGGGGAGAGGGTGTTCATGTCCCGGTACAGGAGGAGCAGCAACCCACCGGCGGCCAGGATGGCCCCCCCCAGCCCGTAGGTCCAACCAGATGTGCCCAACCACCTCCACCTCCATCAAAGGGACCGCATGAGGAGCTCCTTGATGTCCATCGCCCTCATCTTGAAGGACCCCTCCCCCTCGGTCCCCTTTCGGTCCCGCTTGATGCTCTGCACCGCGTGGTTGAAGTTGAAGCGGCACGAGGGGCACGCCGTGACCACCACCGAGGCCCCCAGGGCCTCAGCCTCCTCCATCTTCCGCGAAGCTATCCTGATGGCCACCTCGTCGTCCACGCCCTTGAAGGCGCCCCCCCCGCCGCAGCAGTCCCCCCGGTCCCTGTTGTGGGGGAACTCCAGCCATTTGTCCTCGCCCAGGACCCGGTCCAGGATCCTACGTGGGGCCCTGTAGATCCTCTCTCCGACGCGACCCAGCTCGCACGGGTCGTGCCAGACCACCTTCCCGCGGGGCTTCTTCTGGGGCCTGAGCCGCCCCTCGTCCAGCAACCTAGCCAGGTAGGTGGTCATGTGCAGAACCTCGAAGTCGCCGCCCATGCCCCGCTCCCTGTATATGTCCTCCAGGGTCAGTCGGCAGCCCGGGCAGCCCGTGACCACTGTGGTGGCCCCCGTGGCCTCGATGGCGTCCACGTTGTGACGGGCCCGCTCGTCCAGGTGCTCCGTCGCACCGATCTTCGACTCCGCGTTGCCGCAGCACCACTCCTCGCGGCCCAGGGCTGTCCAGCTGACCCCCGCCTCGTCCAGGAGCCTCATCCCCGCCTCGGCCGCCTTGAGCTGGGTGTACGACTCGGAGCACCCCACGAACCAGACCACGTCGGCGGTGCCAGGTAGCCTCCTGTCCCCCATCCACTCGGCCCGGGCCGAGGCCGGCTGCCCCCACGGGTTGTTGTCGGAGGAGAGGGAACCCAGCATCGCCTGGTGGGGCTTGAGGGGGCCCCATCCCCCGCGGACCAGCCACTCGCGGTTGCTCTCCCATACGTGGTGGAGGGGTATGGCGGTGTGACACACCTCGGCGCACATCCCGCACATGGTGCAGTAGTAGAAGTGCTCGAAGAACCGGTCCGAGACGTCGGCCCCCAGGCCCAGCATCCTGTCCAGCGGCGTCTGCCTGGAGATCCTGCGAAGCCAGTACGCCTTGCCCCTGGGCGATGCGGACTCCCAGCCCACCTCCCTCCAGGTGGGGCAGACCGCCCGGCAGTAACCGCACCGGAGGCAGGTGTCCAGCTCCTTCGCGTAGGGCACCTCGGCGGCCAAGGCTACCGCCCTCCTCCCTCGCCGTCTCCGGATCGCTTCCCCTCGTCCTTGCCGTGCACCCACTCGATCTCGTCACCGTCGGCACGGCCCTCTCGCCAGCCCATCCCGCCGGGGCCGCCCATCTCCCCCTCCTCGGTGTCCGCGGGGAGCGTCTTCTTGATGGCGCCCAGCAGCTCCAGTCCCGCGCCCATGACGGTGCTCGGCACCGCCAGGTCGTATCGGGTCCCCACCTGGACCAGCTTGCCGGGGTTCATGATGCCCTCGGGGTCCATGGCCACCTTCAGGCCCCTCATCACGTGGGCGCCCTCGCCGTGGACGCGCCCCAGGTTCTGGGCGAACCACATCCCCACGCCGACAGGGCGTCCCCCGTGGGCGAGGGCGATATCGGTCAGCCTCTTCATGAAACCCATCACCGCCAGGCCCTTGAGCATCCTCCTGTCGTCCACGATGTAGTAGGGGAGGATGTCCACGGTGTTCCTGTCCGCGACGAGCCCGGTTATCCCGGCCTTCATGCCCAGGTCGGAGACCGCCTCGTACACCTTGTCCACGACCTCCTCGAAGGCCGCGGCGGGAACGAACACGGAGCCAGGGACCAGGCCGGGACCCAACCTCTTGACCCGGAACTCGTAGGACCGGTTGTCCCAGCTCTCGGCCGCCTCCTCGTCCGACAGCCGCCGGCCCCCCCCGGAGCCCATGGCCGCCTCGGTCTCCCTCTGGGCCAGCTCCACCTCCTGGGGATGACCCTCCAGGGCCACCGTGACCACGGCTCCCGCCTTGTCCGGCACGGAGGCTCCCAGCTCTTCCAGGTTCTGGAGGTGCATGCCGTCCACGAAGGATATGTTGTACGGGACCACGGGGGACCGGGTCAGGGCCAGGATGCCCCGGGCCGCCTCGTGGAGGCCCTCGAAGGCGTACGCCGTGGGCACCACGTCACCGTGCCTCGGGTGCAGCTTGACGGTGGCCCGGGTGATGATACCCAGGGTCCCCTCCGCCCCCACGAACATGTTCGTGAGGCTGTACCCCGAGGCGTTGTCCATGACGCCCCGGAAGCCCGTCTCGACCACCTTCCCGTCGGCGAGCACCACCTCCAGCCACCGGACCTGGTCGGCAGCGGGTCCGTACTTGTAGGAGCCGATGCCCACACCGCCCCCGCTGAGCCACCCGCCCACCGTGGCCGAGAGGGCGGATGACGGGTACGCCCCGACGCGGAGCCCCTTCGCCCGGGCCGCCTCCCTTACCTCCTCCCAGGTTACCCCCGCCTCCACGGTGGCAGATAGGGTCCCCGGTTCCACCTCCACCACGTGGTTCATGGTGGACAGGTCCAACATTATCCCCCCCTTGCTGGGCAGGGAACCGCCCAGTCCCAGTGTCCCCGCCCCCCTGGGGGTGATGGGGACCTTGAGCTCCCTCGCCAGGTTGACCACGCGGACAACCTCGGAGGTGGACGAGGGGCGGACCACCACGTCGGGCCTCACGTTGAAGACGTACACCACCTCGGGGGGCAGGTTCGCGATCTCCTGGGAGTAGAGCGCCCGCTCCAGCTCGTCAGCGGTGACCCTGTCCTCACCGACGATGGCCGCTAGCCTGTCGACGATGTCCGGACCCTTCACCTTCCTGGCCGTGGCTCCACCCGTCCGGTGATTGATATGGGCGGTATTTGTAGGTATGGCCCCAGGCCACCCGTGCCGAAAGGGTTTTATCAATCTCCTTCAATCGCGGTGGAGACCACCGGGGGCAACCTGAATGGCCAAGCGAAGCAGAAGGACCGACCCCGTCGAGGAGCTGGAGAGCGCGATCGAGGACACCTCAGAGGATAGGGTGGACAAGTCCAAGGCCAGGGAGGCCTCCTCGGGCAGGCGCATCAGCAGCCGCCGGGCCGAGCGCATGGCAGCCGCCGAGCGGGCGAGGAGGATGAAGCAGGTCAAGCTGCTCGTGATAATCTCCATAGTCGTGGTCGCCATCGTGGTCGCCTCCGTGTTCGGCTACCTCTACCTCAAGCCACGAAGCGTGGTCATCGAGACCAACCACGGGACCATAGAGTGCGAGCTGTTCATGGACAGGACCCCGGACACTGCGGGCAACTTCGAGAAGCTGATGGAGGATGGGTTCTACGACGGGCTCACCTTCCACAGGATCATCCCCGAGTTCATGATACAGGGCGGCGACCCCAAGGGCGACGGTACAGGGGGTCCGGGCTACACCATCGACGACGAGCAGTCGGCCCTGGACCTGAAGCACAACTACGGTGTGCTGTCGATGGCCAACAGCGGACCCGACACCGGCGGCTCCCAGTTCTTCATCGTGGTCAACCCAGAGGGCTCCCATCACCTGGACGGCCAGCACGCGGTGTTCGGCAAGGTTACCTCCGGCATGGACGTGGCCGTCAAGATCAGCGAGCTCCCCAGGGACAACAACGACAAGCCCCTGGAGCCCGTGATCATGAAACGGGTCTACTACGAGGACTGGCTCACCAACTGGTAGTCCGGCCGCGTGCCGTCATTCCCCCCGCTTCCTGCGCTTGTAGGAGGGCGAGTTCCGGGACACGGCGGGCATCCTCTTTGGGTACCTGCGCCTTCTCCTCAGCTCCCCCACGGTGGGGATGGGGACGTACCTGACGACCTCGCGGACGTGTCCCTCCTCCTCCAGCTCCCGTTCCATGCTCGGCGCCGCCACCAGCACCGCCGAGGCGATGAGGGCGAAGATGCCCGCGGCGCCCGCCAGCCACCAACCCATCCCCGGACCGTACTGGAGCTGCTCACCGAGACGTGGGTCGTCGGCCGGGTAACCTCCGTCGAACTCGAAGTAGTAACCCGGCTCCCCTCCCTCGGGGTCGATGTAGGGCTCGAAGAGCCCTCCGAAGCTCTGGTTCCCCGCTTCCGTCGAGTCCGAGAACATGGCCCCGGGGAGGGACATGCCGTAGTTGTAGCATCCACCCAGGAACAGCACCGCCGCCAGGAACAGCGACGCCGTTGTGAACCAACGGTACCTGTCGTTGCGGGCTATGTTCCACATACCGAAGGCGCCCAGGCAAAGAGCTCCTATGCCCGCCGCCATCAGGAGGATCGTCTCCCTGTACACCTCGGCGGCGTCACCGTTGACGGATGACGCCGGGTCGCCACCCTCCTGTATGGGTGTGATCTGCCACTTACCGCTGGGGTTCGAGTCCTGGCCCTCCCAGGTGGCGTTGTAGAACCGGAACTCCGTCAGGCTCCATGCCCCGTCCAGCTGCCTCCTCTCGTCGTCGGCGTCGGGCCCGTCGGGCCCCACCGTCCGGAAGTCGGGCCCCACGGTGTGGACGGACCACCAGCCCGCGGGGATCGCGCTGAATATCAGGATGAAGGGGACGATGCCCAGCAGGATCCCGACGCGCAACCTCACGATGTCAACCCCTGACGTGTTCGAATGCGCGCGTGGTCTAGAATAACCTTTCCGAACCGTCTAGATATGGGGCATCGTGTTCGCGGCGGGCTTGCCGGCCCCTGCCTACCGGCGCCGGAGCCGCAGGCTGGCGATGGAGGGCACGGGCACGTACCGGACCACCTCGACGGTCTTCTCGGTGGTCTTGGCCTTGGGGGTGTACATGGGCGCCGCCACCAGGACCAGTCCCGTCAGGATGGCGAACACACCGCCTATCCCGGCCAGGTACCATCCGGCCCCCGGACCGAAGGACAATTGCTCCATGTTCCTCGGGTCGTTGTCGGGGTATCCGCCGGCGAACTCGCTGTAGTAACCGGGCTCCCCCTCGTCGGGGTCCAGGTACTGGTCGAACTCCAGGCTGAAGGTGCCCTCCTGCTCCGTGACCGCGTCGGCGGCCATCGCACCGGGCATCTCGCTTCCGAAGTTGTACACGGCGCCGACCAGGAGAAGGCCCGCCAGGATGAAGGAGGCGGCGGTGAACAGCCGGAACCGGTTGAACCGGGCGATGTTCCAGGCCCCGAAGGCGCCCAGGCCCAGGGCAGCCACTGCGGCCACCGATGCTATGGTGGTGGTCTGGACGACCTCGGCGGCGTTCGCGTTCGGCGGCGGCGGCTCGTCTGGGTCCACCTCCTCGAATATGGGCATCACCGTCATGGGCTCCTTGAACTCCTCGGGTGGTGCCTCCCAGGTCTGGTTGTTGATAACGTAGTTACGAAGGTTCCACTCCCCCTCCAACTCCCTTATGTCGTCGTCCATGGTAGGTTCGTTGGCCCCGATGGCCATGAAGTTCGGTCCGACGACATGGATGTTGTACCAGGAGGCGGGCAGCGCACAGAGAACAGCAACGATGGCGATCGTGCCGAGAATTAGCCCGATGTGCAAACGCATCCTTTCAACCCCTACTGGATATACATGAGCCAAGGTGTCAGATAAACTTTGTGGAATACGATGGTGACAACGACGGTCCTGGACGAGGGAATCGGTCACCGGCGACCGAGGGTCACTCCCCCTCCTCCTTACCGAGGACGGCCTCCACATGCTTCGGGAACTGCACGTACGACCGGCCGATGGTCAGAGAAGGGATCGGGGGCCCGCTCGGTGGGCGCTCAGTCCCTACCCGCCGTCTCCATCCGCCCCGCCGCCCGGTCGCCCGCGATGGCCATGGCCACGTCGCCCCGGGTCCGTTCGATTATCCCCCTTATCTGGTCCTGCTTGACCTTGACCGGGACGATGGCCTTTGGGTAGTGGTACTGGCTGATCACATCGTACACCCTGTCCATGCTGGCAAGGTGACCCTCCGCGTCCTTGAACCGTCCCTCCTTGAGGGACGTGAGTGTGAACCTGCGCAGCTCCCCCACGGAGTCGCACAGGCCCAGCAGGTAGGCCGGCACGGTGACCGACAGGTCGTCGGGGTGGGGCAGCCGCTCGCCCTTCAGCATCGCTTGGACGATGGCGGCCTCCGCCGCCTCCTGGAGGGCGTTCTCCAGGGCCCCCGAGTGCCAGATGTCCTTATGGTCCGACAGGTCCTCGCGTAGGTCCTTCGTCATGTCCGTGATGCGGAGCACGTCCCCGTCCACGAAGGCGCCCCTGTGCATCGCGGCTATGGTCCTGGCCGAGAGCTTGAGGATCTCCCTCGACCTGCGGAGCATGTCCTCGCGCACCCGCTCCTTCTCGTCCAGGTACGCCTCCAGGTCGGCGGCTATCTCCTCCAGGTTCTCCATGGTGCCGCGATGGTCTCGCGGGCACATAAGGATGACGGGTTGGTAATACCAGCGCAACCTATTTCACCGACGGGTCCCATCAACAATGGCGAGCTGGTGCCCGGGCGGTTCCTGGGCACGGCGAGGGTTGCCTGGCGTCGACCGCGCTGGGAGACGATAGGGATGCACTCTGAGGCGGAGGGAAGCTGAGTGACGAGTTCGGAGGCGGAGTACGTCACCCTTCTGGTAGCCTCCGTAATCGCGTTCCTGATGCCCTACGTCGCCAACCGGTTCAAGTTCCCGGTCATCGTGGGCGAGATCGTCCTCGGCATCGCCGTGGGCTTCGTCGCCGTCTTCATCGAGGCCTTCTTAGGTCTGAAGCTCCTCACCTTCGAGGCGGGCTCGGCGGTGTACTTCCTCTCGGAGATCGGCCTGATATTCCTCCTCTTCCTGGCGGGGCTGGAGATCGACTTCAACATGATCTCCGAGCGGGGGTCAAGACCCCTCTTGATGGGGATCATCGCGTTCCTGGGGACCTTCGCGATCGCCCTGGCCATCGTCGGGGTCTCCGGGGTCGAGGTGCCCATCTTCATGGCCCTCATCATCTCGACCACATCCCTGGGCGTGGTCCTCCCGGTACTGCGGGAGATGGGGATCGGCAGGACCCAGTACGGACAGGACATCATCTTGGGGGCGATCATCGCCGACTTCGGAACGATGATGATGATACCCCTTGTGGTCGCGGCCCAGAAGGGGACCAACCTGCTTCTGCCGCTGGTAGTCCTACCCTTCGTCGCCCTCGTGTTCCTATTCCTTTACTACCTGGGCGGGTACCTCCTCTGGAAATGGCCCGAGTCCATGTCCAAGTTCTTCGCCCAGGAGGACCCCAACGAGACAGGGGTAAGGGCCAGCTTCCTCCTCATTATGATCTTCGTCGTCCTTGCGGCCCTCCTCGAGACCGAGGTCATCCTGGGCGCCTTCCTTGCTGGCGCAGCCATCTCGTTCCTCTTCCGGGAGTCCGGGACGCTGGAGTCCAAGCTCTTCGGCTTCGGCTTCGGGTTCCTGATACCCCTGTTCTTCGTCAGGGTGGGGGTGGAGTTCGCCCACTCTGTCACCGAGCCTGGCGGCCTGGCGGCGCTCTGGATAGTCCCGGTCCTTGTGGGGGTCACCCTGGTCGCCAAGATAGTGCCCCAGCTCTACCTGGCCCCCACGTACGGTTGGCGAAAGACACTGGCCCAGGGCGTCATCCTGTCCGGAGGCCTCAGCCTGGCCATCGTGGCGGCGGAGATCGGAAGGGCGGAGGGGATACTGGACCCTGCCATCAGCGCCGCGGTCATCTTCTTCGCCATCGTGATGGCGGTCCTGGCGCCCATACTGTTCCGGCGCATTGTGACCGAGAGGGACATCGAGCCCGAGGAGGAGCCGGTCTTCGAGCTGGTCACGGTGACCGGTAGGCCATTGGACGGGGGCATCGATCCCGAGTCCGACGCGAACCCCGAGAACTGGGTGGAGGTGGCAGAATGACGGAGTACATCGACCCCTTCTACTCGCTGCTCATCGTTGCCCTGATAGCCTTCTTCATCCCGTTCCTCACCAAGAGGCTGGGCATACCCGTCATCGTGGGCGAGATAGGCTTCGGGATACTGGTGGGCGTGGTGAACGTCTTCATCCATAACGCGTGGGACATAGTCATAATCAACTTCGCGCCGGGCACGGGCCTGGACTTCCTGGCGGAGATCGGTCTCATCTTCCTGCTTTTCCTCGCCGGCCTCGAGATCGACATCAACGTCATCGAGGAGAGGGGGGTCAGGGCGGTCCTCTTCGGCGTCATCATGTTCCTGTTCGCCTTCATCCTCTCGGTCGGCTTCATGTGGATCCTGGACATGGGCGTCTACATGGCCCTCATCCTCTCCACCACCTCGGTGGGGGTGGTCATACCCATCCTGCGGGAGATGGGAATATCGAAGACCCCCCTGGGACAGGACATCATACTGGCGGCCATCGTGGCCGACTTCGCCACCATGATGATGATACCCCTCATGAGGCTGCTGGAGACGAACCCCGACGCCACCGTCTTCGACTACGCATGGTTTTTGATAATCGTCCTGGTCATCTTCGGGGCGTTCTTCCTCATCTTCATACTGGGCGGGCTTGCCATGTGGAAGTGGCCCCATGACATGGCCAAGTTCTTCAAGGGCGACGACCCTTCCGAGATGGGTGTCAGGGCCAGCTTCCTGATCATCATGGTATTCGTGGCCCTCTCCGTAGCTTTCCATATGGATGTCATCCTGGGGGCGTTCCTTGCGGGCACGGCCATGAACTTCATATTCAGGGAGGCAGCGCTCCTGGAGCGCAAGCTCTTCGGCCTGGGTTACGGTTTCTTCATCCCCATCTTCTTCATCAAGATAGGCGTGGAGTTCACAGAGCTGGTGGAGATGGAGGGGCTCCTCCTAGTGCCAGTGCTGGTGGGCATGGCCTTCGCCATCAAGGTCGTGCCAGGCCTCATGTTCGTCAAGGAGCATGGCACCCGCAACGCCCTGGCATCCGGCATGCTCCTCTCCGCCCGCCTCAGCCTACTGATCGCCGCCATCAAGATCGGGCTCGAGGCGGGCATCGAGGACGTGGAGGTCATGGCGGCCCCGCTGATCCTGCTGGCGCTCATCATGTGCATCGCCGCACCCATCGGGTTTAGATATCTGTACGTCCCTCCACCAGAGGAGGAGAGACCAGAGGAAGTGGAACCCATTCACGAGCTCATGCCCTTGGAGGTCGAAGTCTGATGCCTCGCACCATCATCGTGGGTGCGGGCGTGACTGGCCAGGAGGTGGCGAAGCGCCTCGACGACCCTATCGTCATCGAGTCGGACGTGGAGAAGGCCACCATTCTCAAGCGGGACCTGGGGGACATCAGGGTCGTGGTGGGGGACGCCACCGACGAGAGGACCCTGCTCCAGGCGGGGATATCGGAGGCCAGGGAGCTCCTGGTCTGCCTTGGCAACGACAGGGATGCGTACCAGACGGTGCTCAACTCCAAGCCCTACAAGAACCTCCGGAACGTGATAGCCGTCCTCCAGAAGCCCTCAGAGGTGCCCAGGTTCCAACGCCTTGGGGTCCAGAGCATCATCATACCGGACCTGGCAACGGCCTCTGAGGTCCTTTCCATCCTCAAGCCCTCTGAGAAGCGCATCAGCGAGATCGTCATCACCAAGGGGGCCTCGTCCATAGGCCAGCGCTTGGACGACCTGAGGCTCCCATGGGGCACCAGCGTCATCGGTGTTATGAGGGGGGACAAGCTGATGGCACCCTCAGGAGACATGGTCCTCGAGACGATGGACGTGGTCCACGTGTCGGCGGACGTGGAGGAGCTGAACTCGGTCCGCTCCGTGTTCCTCGGCGACCACCGCCAGCTGCTCCCCTTCTCCAAGATAATGGTGCCCATCATGGACGAGTCCTGGTTCGAGACGGAGTTCCAAGAGGCCCTTTCAATTGCCATGTTCTGCCAGGCGGGCATCGTGGGCATGTTCCCGGCGGAGGCGCCGTGGCTCGTCAAGAAGGCGGGGGAATCCTGCGTATCGATGCAGATCCCCTTCTTCTCC
>JABAHP010000054.1_pt1 | contig 69967 bp, 49 predicted proteins | sample 7062081 | NCBI WGS metagenome assembly JABAHP01 (sample SAMN14534357, study PRJNA622989) | marine sediment metagenome | biome: marine biome [ENVO:00000428]; feature: marine pelagic biome [ENVO:01000023]; material: deep marine sediment [ENVO:00002113] | place: India: Gulf of Kutch | collected...
TGTCATCTGCTGCATCCGCTAGATTCTCAGCGGCGGTAATCTGGGCAGCAGTAAGGGATACACCGGATCCCATATTGGCCTTGATGGTAGTCCCAAGCCAGATATGCCAGATGGCTGCCTGAATGACCTCCCAGTCTCCACTGGAAGGCTTGTTATTGAGGATCCAGTTAATTTTAGACCACTTGCAGAAATCGTCATCACCAGGACTAGGCATACTGAGATAGCCTTCATACTCAACTCCGCTATTTATCGTATGATCGAGGTCGATGCACCAACCTAGGTAAGCTCCATCTCCTGCGTTGCCTGAACCTCCATCGGTAATCGTAGTCTTGAAGTAACTAGAGGAGCCAGGATAATTCACCTTATAATCTATCATACCCTCTGGGATTGAAGGCACCTTATATTCACATGGAGTATAAGAGAAGGACATCGCCCAGTTGTTCCAGTGCTTGTCGCCATCACCATATGCGGTTTCACCCTTCACANNCGTCCCAATCGAAACCGTCAATGTCATCCCAATCAATCACATACAGGTGATGCTTGGAAGATGAGTCGGTTGGCGTGGTGAACTCGAAGGACCCTAATTTCAGGTTCTTCTTACCCTGGGGGTGGTCCTCCCAGGTTCCTACGACAACGGAAAGATGAGTCTCATATATCTTCCATCCACAACCATTGGCATCATCCTCTAATTGGTAGAGCACATAGAGATAGACATCGTCATGCCATACCCGTACAAATCCAACAGGATCGTCAAAATCCTGTCCAGCGATTAGGTCGACCTTGGTCCATTCATCACATTCTGGTTCAGGATCACAGCCCGTTGAAAACGAACCAGCGAATGCTACAAGAATCAACATGGCCATTGCGCCAAGAGCTCCGATCCTTACAATTTTCTTATTTCGCATCTCTCTCTCCTCCTTCGTTTCTCTCCCTTGTTTGCCCCCCGAGCATCGCCCCCACCACGACCCCCGGCACCTCGGAAAGAGGAGAGATCATGGACGCTTCGGGAAGAGAGAAGATGGAGAGAGCCTCCGCCCTTCGGAGACTTAAGCGGACCCACCTAACCTCCCCCGTTTTTGGCACTCTCGGGATAGGTGCGCCGTCTATCATAATGAGTATATATATAACTTTGGTGACCCGTAAAAAACGACATATTTATGGCATTCGCTTGGATATATAAATAAAATCATAATATATCCTGATTATTTTTAATTCGTGATAACAGCTATCACATACCACGTGATTCTCACCATATCGGGAAAGTAGTCCATGCAATATTCTGATTAACGATGGATTGAAGCTCAAGAGCGGTTTTCCATCATTACAAAGTGTAATTGAAAAAATGAGGGGTCGGGGGAGGATCACTCGGTTCGCCATCCCCCGATATGGATAGCACTGACCACTATCCTTACGAGCCCATCGTCATGTGATAGGCTCACGTCCGTCAAGGCGGGTTTGATTTCAAAATGGGTTCCATGCGACATAGGTGGCCCAACCGCTGCCACCAAGTTCGTCAGAGACGAGATCTGGATCTGAGCATTCATTGGCCCAACCCGTCTCGGACTGATAGCAGACACATTCGGTAAAGCCGCAAGGAACAGGCCTCTTGACGACGGCATGGATGACTATTATCAGTTCTCCCGAGTCCGGGACCATACCGTCATCCACAGTGACCGTCACGTCACCAGAACCTGATGGCCATTCCCACTTTGCCTCGAACTTACCAGGCTGTAGGTTCCCCTTCTTGTTGTGGGGCACATCATCCAAAGAGTTCTCCACCTGGATGTGGGCCTCGTATATCTTCCACGTTCCCAGCATGTCAAAGGCCACACTTAGGTCGCCATCGTTCTCGTACGTCAAGGTAATATAGGCGGCTTTATACGTCTGACCAGCCCAGAGCTTGACCTTTAAGGATGGTGGTGGTGGCGGGTCGTGGCATGCAGCAGATGACATGGCCACGGTTACCAGCATGGCGATCACAAACAGGGCGCACAATCTCCCAATCCACTTTCTCATCATATCCCCCCGGATATCCCTTCCCTCTCAGAAGGGGGGGGTACTTGTATCGAATCTCTATATATAAATTTCCTAGATTCGGGTCCAACAAAGGATAAATACGAGCCTCCTCCTTTCAACGCCGTCGGGTGAGACCATGCAGTGCCTAGTGCTGGCCGCAGGGGACGGGACGCGCATGCTCCCCCTCACCGCCAGGACCGCCAAGCCCCTCATCAAGGTGGCGGGCCGGCCCTTCATGGACCACACAATCGAGGTGCTCCGGGAGGCGGGCATCGACGACATCGCCCTCCTCGTGGGGTGGCACAAGGAGGAGGTGATGTTCTACTACGCCCAGATGGACCACATCGAGACGCCCCGCTTCGTGGAGCAGCACGAGAGGCTGGGCACCGCCCACGCCATCGCCCAGGCCGAGGACTGGGTCAAGGGCCCCTTCCTCTGCATCAACGGTGACGTGCTCCCCGGAGAGGGCACCCTCGAGGGCCTCATCGGGGCCGCGTCCAAGGACCCCTCAACCGCGTTCATGGCGTGCACCGAGGTGGCCGACCCAACCGGCTACGGCATAGTGGAGACCGACGACGACTGTCGCGTGACGGGCCTGGTGGAGAAGCCGGACCGGCCCGCGGGGAACCGCATCAACGCGGGCATGTACGCCTTCCCCGCCGACATCTTCGACGCCATCCGGGAGACGCCCATGTCACCCCGGGGCGAGTACGAGATCACCTCCACCTTCGAAACGCTGATGGCCGACGGCAGGCTGAGGGCGCTGGAGATGGTGGAGCCCTGGATCGAGGTGACGTACCCCTGGGACGTGCTGCGGGCGAACTCGTTCCTGATGCGCGACCTCTACACCTCCATCGAGGGCACCGTCGAGGAGGGCGCCCACCTCCACGGCGAGGTGGTGGTCCGCGAGGGGGCCAGGGTCAGATCGGGCGCCTACGTCCAGGGTCCCGTCATCATCGACGAGGGCGCCGACGTGGGCCCAAACTGCTACCTGCGGGGGTCGACCTACATCGGCCGCAACTGCCGCGTGGGCGCCTCGGTGGAGGTGAAGAACACCCTCCTCATGGACGGCAGCAACATCCCCCACCACAACTACGTGGGGGACAGCGTCATCATGGAGGACGTGAACCTGGGCGCGGGGACCAAGGTGGCGAACCTGAGGCTCGACGGGGGCAACGTGACCTCCACCAGCAGGGGAGAGCGGGTGAACACGGGACTGCGCAAGCTGGGGGCCATCATCGGCCCCGGGGTGAAGACGGGCATCAACGCCGTCATCGACGTGGGCACGGTGATTTCCGAGGACGCCTTCATCGGGCCCGGGGCCCGGGTGAGGGGGTTCATCGCCCCCGGCGCCAAGGTCTACTGAGGAGGCTGGTCTATGAGGATAGCCATGGTCGCTCCCTACTACGCCCCGCACATCGGCGGCGTGGAGTCCCACGTCCATGACATGGCCAAGTACATGGTGGACCAGGGCGACCACGTGACCGTCCTCACCTCCCGCTACGACAAGCACCTGCCCGCCCTGGAGCGCCGGGAGGGCATCATCGTCCGTCGGGTCCCCACCGTCGTCGAGGCCCTTAGGACGCCCTTCATGCCCCGGGTCCACCAGGAGATCCTGGACGGCGACTGGGACATCGTCCACAGCCACACGCCGCCCCCCTTCACCGCGTACTTCGCCTGCACGGCGGCGGAGGCCAGGGGCATCCCCCACGTGCTCACATACCACTGCGACGACGAGATCACCCTGCCCGCGATAGGGCCCGTGCTGGTGGCGCTGTACCGGGAGTCCCTGGGCCGGTGGACGTTGGCCCACTCGACCCAGGTGGTGGTCTCCACCGAGAGCTACGCGCGCACCTCTCGGCTGGTGTGGCGCTACGACCCCGAGGTCATCGGCGCCGCCATCGACGCCAACCGGTTCAACCCCATGGTGGACGGCTCCAAGGTCCGCCAGCACCTGCGCATCCCACCGCCCGAGGAGGGCCACATGGTGATGTACGTGGGCCGGCTGGTGCCCCACAAAGGGGTGGAGTTCCTGCTGGAGGCCATGCCGATGTTCCGAGAATCTGCCCACCTGGTGGTGGTGGGAACCGGTCCCTGGCAGGAGACGTTGGAGAAGCGGGCGAGGATGCAGGGCATCGCCGACCGTGTGACATTCGCGGGCGCGGTGCCCTTCTCCGAGCTTCCCCAGTACTACCGGGCCGCCGACGTGACGGTGCTGCCCTCGATATCCAGGCTGGAGGCCTTCGGCCTGGTGGGCCTGGAGGCCATGGCCTCCGAGAGGCCCGTGGTGCTCTCGGACATCCCCGGCGTCCGGGAGGTCATCGAGGACGGCGAGGAGGGCTTCCACGCGCGGCCGGTGGACCCCAAGGACATAGCTGAGAAGGTCAACACCCTCCTGGACGACCCCCACCTCCGGGCGGAGATGGGAGGCAAGGGCAGGAAGCGGGTGCTGGAGAGGTTCACCGCCGACGTGGTGGGCAAGCAGTTCCGGGAGATCTATCTGCGGATCCTCGAGGAGCAGTGACCTGTCCTCAATCCAGATAATGTTATATATCCTGGTCCTCCTACAAATCCAAGGTGTTTCCTTGGGGTCGCGGCTAGTACCCATCCTCTTACTGTTCATCATCTTCATCCTGCCATCCAATGAAGTAGAGGGCCTCGGGATCACCGTCGACTCCACCATCCCCGAGTATATACTTGACGACTATCTGAACATCAGGGGAAGCACCAATGTCCATATCTACACCTGGAAGGAGGAGAGGGCGAACCAGTTCAGCCAGGGTGACAACCATAACACGACAGTGAACACAACCCTGGACGAGGTCAGGCTGGTACCTGCCCTCGACATCCGGATCATGAACAACGGGAACGGGATCCTGAAGGGGGGCGGCAGCGACTGGGACAAGTACATCATCGACGAGGTCGTCGTTGAGCACAACGGGACATACTACATGTACTACACAGCGGGGACCACCATCTCCCCGGTTCTCAAGTACGCACTGCAGGACCCCTATCATATCGGGGTCGCCACCAGCACCGACGGTGTCAATTGGACACGTTACTCAGGTAACCCTGTGGTGCGGTCCAGGGTCGACTCGTACGACTACACCAACGTGATGTACCCGGTGGTCATCGTCGAGAACGGGACCTTCCACATGTACTACGCGGGGAACAAGGGCAACAGCGGCTCGTCCTCGCTCCAGGACATATCCATTTGTTACGCCAACTCCACCGACGGCATCAACTTCACCAAGTACTCCAAGAACCCTGTCCTGACCCACGGTTCGCCCCAGACCGCCTGGAACGGCCTCGACGTGAGGCCCGGTTCCATCGGGCGCGACTTCGATGGGAAGCTCCGGATGTACATCAAGGCCGTCGGGGTGAATCAGCCATCCAACCTGGGGGTGGTCACCTCCACCGACTACCTGAACTGGTCCTACGTTGTCAACAAGGCCATCTACGCGGCAGCTCCAACCAGCTGGGAATGGAGCGCTACAAACTACAACCACCTGGAGATGAAGAACGGTACCTACAGGATCTGGACCCATGCTAACAAGCCCGACTGGGAGATAGGATGGATCTGGTCCCCCGACGGGTTGAACTGGTCCGATTCGGGAGCCCCCATCATCAAGCCCAAGGCGGGCACTATCTACGAGAAGTTCCTCGACAACCCCCATTGCATCGAGATGGCGGACCACTACAGGCTGTACGTCACGTGCTGGGACAACAGTGGAAACCGCCAGGTCGCCCTCTTCAAGGCTGCACCTACGAAGCTGGACGGGACGTTCCGTTCCGCCGTCAAGGACCTGGGTTCCCTGGCGAATCTGCACGAGGCGAATTCCACGACGAACGCACCGAACGGGAGCGAGGTCCGTGTCCACCTGCGCTGGTCCAACGACAGTCAGACGTGGTCGGGTTGGTCGGCTCTGGACGGGTCCTGGTCACCGGAGGGCGTCTCGGCCAGATACGTCCAGTACAAGGCGGATTTCAAGTCACAGTGGGATTGGCTGCGACCGGGTCTCAAGGCTTTTTCTCTGAACTACACCTACCCCATCACCCTAGTGGAGACCAGCGTCGACGGCGCGGCCTGGAAGGAGGCAAACTGGAGCCAGAGCAACTGGCGTGCCAACGTGAGCCTCCACGACGGCGATTACGACGTGGAGGTGAGGGTGACCGACACGCGGGGCTCGACCGCGACCAGGGTCGTCCCCGTCAAGGTGGACCTGTTCCCACCGACCGGTGGGATCCTAATAGAGGACGGGAGGTACGCCACCAACTCCACAAGCATCAAGATCGACGTGGCCGCCAACGACACACACCATCCGATCCAGATGCAGCTTGCCCGCAACCCGGACTTCATCGGTGCCCAGTGGTGGCCCCACTATCCCAGCGAGACCTACGGGCTGCTGGACGAGCCAGAGGGCAACGTCACCATCTACCTGCGGCTCCGGGACGCCGCGGGCCGCATCTCGGAGACCTACAACGACTCCATCGTCATCGACACCACACCACCCGAGGGCCGGCTGCTCATCAACGACGGGGCCAAGTACACCAACTCGACCACCGTGACACTGTCGTTGGAGTGGACGGACCTCACCGGCGTGGTCAACATGATGGTGTCCAACGACCCCGACTTCGAGGGCGCCATCTGGCAGGACCCCATGGACGCCATGAGCTGGATGATAGGCGAGACCGACGGGGTCCACACCGTCTACGCGAAGATCCAGGACTTCGTCGGGTGGGAGACGGTGCTCTCCGACGATATCATCCTCGACCGCACGCCACCGGCGGCGAGCCTTTCCATCAACAGGGACGCCCCCTTCACTACGACCCGGGACGTGACCCTGAACATCACCCTCTACGACGAGAACCCGATAAGCTACAAGCTGGTCAACGCGGGCGAACCTTGGCCCGACTCGTGGAGGTCCACCGCGTCCCCCGTAGACATCCCGTGGACCCTGACCTCGGGAGCCGACGGCCATCGGGAGGTCCTGATGCTGGTCCGTGACGCGGCCATCAACGAGTTCGTCACCTCCGACGACATCGTGCTGGACACCACGCCTCCCGAGGGTACGGTGTCACTGAACAATGGGGTGGAATTCACCAACGCTCTTCTCGTGTCCATAGCCCTAATGGCCGACGACGACACGTCGGGCCTGGACAGGATGCGGGTCTCCAACACGGACGACTTTTCGGGGGCGGCCTGGCAGACGGTGAAGGAGAACTTCTCCTGGACCCTTCCCCCCGGTGACGGGACCAAGACCGTGTTCCTCCAGCTCCGCGACGTGGCGGGTCTGGTTTCCACCATCGACGCGTCCATCATCCTCGACACCACGCCTCCCGAGGGGACGGTGACCATCCGGGGCGTGGATGGGATAGCGAGGGAACCCGGGGTGGAGCTGGAGATAGACATGACCGATGACTTCGTTGTGGACCGGATGATGGTCTCCTCCGACGCCGCCTTCCCCGATTCCTCCTGGGTCCCGTACGGTTCGCTGTACCCGTGGGACCTAGGGGACGTGGACGGGGAGGTTACAGTATACGTGAGGGTGAGGGACCTGGCGGGCAACACCTTCACAGCCAGCGCCAGCACGATCCTGGACACGACCCCACCCGAACTTGAGGCCGAGATGACCGACCACACCCTGACCCGGACCGTGGGATTCACATGGTCGGCTTCCGACGACATCGGGCTGGACGTGTTCGTGCTGGAGGTCTTCGACATGGATGGCAGGCTCGTCTTGGAGGACTCCGAGGGCCTGGACGGGGTCAATGAGGTATCTGGTCGCTCGGACACCCTCGAGATCTCCCCTGAGATGACACCGGGGGAGGAGGCCGCGTACAAGTTCACCGTGGAGCTGCGCGTGGGTGACCTGGCCCTCTGGGGTAAGAGCCTATCCTTCGAGCTGACCTACGTCGCCCGGGTACCAGCGGGCAGCCTCGTCATCGACAACGGGGCCGAATGGACGAACTCGACCATCGTGGACCTCTCGTTGTCCCACACGGGAGGCCTCTCGCCCACCAACTACCGCGTGGCCCTCTCCGAAGCGGACCTGGGAGATGCCGCGTGGCAGGAGTGGGTCGCCGCCACCACCATCGACCTGGGCACTACGACGGGAGAGAGGAGTGTGTGGTGCCAGCTCAAGGGAGATTTCGACATCGCCTCCGAGCCCTTCTCGGACACCATCCGGCTGGACCTGCAGGCGCCATTGGTGGAGATCGTTTCACCCGCCCGGGACATCATCGAGGAGGATAGTGTCAAGCTATCCATCGCCGTCTCCGACGACCAGGACACCGCACCGACGGTGGAGTACCGCCTGAACGGTGGCGAGTGGACGGCCTACACCGTCGACGTCAAGCTGTCCCTCAAGGAGGGGAGGAACGTCATCGAGGCCAGGTCCCGGGACGCCGCGGGCAACGTGGGCCTGGACGGAAGGACCATCGACTCGGACCGGGGCCTCTCCGTGGGCGGGGCCTCTTGGCTGATCCTGATCGTCATCGCCGTCGTCGTCGCATTGGTCGCGCTTTGGTACTGGAGGAACAGGACCAGGGAGCCCGTCGATTGACCGGATCGACGGGCGCTGGGACTGCTCGAAGTCTGCACGATAAAAGGTTTATAGTGACCTCCCCAATGGAGTAGCGAGGGTGTTGTGTATGCGCAGGATTCACCTGTTGCTACTTCTGTTACTGCTAGCGCTCGCAGTACTCTGTTCGCAGGGACAGTCCGTCAGCATTTACGTGGACCAGGGTTACGAGGTCTACACCGACGGGGACGAGGTCAACCTGACGGGTCGGGTGCAGGGTTCGCAGGACTACTGGGACGATTACCATATCGGTCATTTCAGGAGGGGCACTGCCTACAACATCACCCTTGATACCTACTACATGTACCTGGAGCCAGGGCTGTGCGTCACGGCCCTCAACGGCGGGTCATCGATCATGTCCCCCGCCTCGGGCAGCAGCTGGGACACCCACCTCTATCACTTCGACGTGTTGGAGCTTGACGACATCTGGTACATGTACTACGTCGGCTCCACCACCAACACCTCCGACGGCATCGGGCAGATAGGCCTGGCCACCAGCGTCGACGGCCTGAACTGGTCAAGGTACTCATCGAACCCGGTCCTCAGGTCCGGGGTCGACACGTACGACTACTACGGCCTGTGCAACCCGTCGGTGCTCGTCCATAACGGCACGTGGTACATGTGGTACGGCGGAAACAGTAACGCGACCACCCTCGACATCGACCTCTGCATGGCCACATCCATCGACGGGTTCACGTGGACCAAGGCCGCCTCGAACCCGGTGTGGCGGAACGCCGCCAACGACAGCGCGTGGAACGGGACCCAGCTCCGGCCCTCCAGCGTCCTATGGCACAACAAAGGCTTCTGGCTCTACTACACGGGAAACGGGACCTCGAAGACCACCTACCTGGCCCTGATGACCTCCAAGGACGGGGGGAACTGGACCGACTACGCCTGGAACCCGATCCGCAAGGGGGCCCGGGGCTGGGAGAGGCAGAACACCCGCTACGGCTCCGTCGAGACGTGGAAGGGCCAGTTCCGCATGTGGGTCTACGCCGATGGAGCGAACGGCTGGAAGATCGGGTACATAACCTCCAGGAACGGGATCAGCTGGACCAACAGCTCGCAGCACTTCCTGTCGCCCGCCAACAACACCACCTACTCCCGGCATCTGATGGACCCCGTGGTCCTCCAGGAGGGCGGTGGGTACACGATGTACGCCATCGGTGTGAGCGGGAGCGGCACCGCCGCGTACCACAGCTTCCGGCTGACACCAGTCCGCCTCAACGGGACGTACACATCGGACGTTAAGGACCACGGGGGCGTGGTCGCCTTCTTCTACCTGCGTTGGTACTACTCTGTCGACTCCTGGTCGGACATCCACGTCCAGCTCAGGCACGGCAACTCCACCGACTCCCTGTCACAATGGATGAACACGACCAGGGGCTACCTGAACACCACGATCAAGTGCAGGTACGTCCAGTACCGGGTCGAGTTCACCAATGGCAGGGACTGGCTCTCGGGGCCTTACTTCTACGAGATGGTAGGGGCCTACTACACCACCATCACCCGCTTCGCGTACAGCCTCGACATGGGCGCCTACAAGAACTTGACGTTGGACGCCAATGGCACATGGTCGCTCAACCTGGCCTTGGACGAGGGTGTGCATCGCCTCGACCTCTACGCAGAGGACTCGGCCAAGGATACCGGCAACAGGACGTGCATGATATTCGTGGACCACTCGCCCCCCACGGGGGACATCATGCTCGAGTGGGGGATGAACACCACCGCCGAGACGACAATGGATGTTCTCCTCACCGCGAACGACACCATCATGCCGGTGATGGCGTACGTTTCCATACGGGCCGACCTCACGTCCGCTGACAGGTACTTCGTTTACAGGTCCGAGACGATCGTGTGGGCCTTCGACGAGGATGCCATCGGACCGGTGCGCCTGTACGTCCAGTACCAGGACTACTTCGGCCGCCTATCGCCCGTGTACAACGACTCGGTCATCATTGACCGCACACCCCCCGTGGGCACCGTCGTCATCAACTCAGGGGCGAACTACACCAACTCGACGGAGGTGACCCTCTCCCTGGACTACTACGACGAGTCGGGCGTCTTCGTGATGTGGGTCTCGAACACTCCGGACATGTCGGGGTTGGATTCCATGCGGCCCACCCGCAACCTGACCTGGAGGTTGCAGAGGGACGAGGGGGTCAAGACGGTATACGTTCGGTTGATGGACGGCCTGGGCTGGATGACCAACCTCACAGCGTCCATCATCCTGGACCAGACCCCGCCCACCGCCAGCCTCTCGATCGATGAAGGGGCGGAGTACGCGTCCCAGCTCAAGGTCCGCCTGTTCTTCGAGATGGACGACCAGGCGCCGATGGAGGCGGTATTCAAGAGCCCGAGGGAGCCCTGGCCCGAGGACTGGGAGGCCTTCCACTCCCCCGGGAGCGTGTCCTACACCCTCCCCGAGGGGGACGACGGCGTACGGACGGTGCTCATGATGGTCCGGGACGCGGCGGGCAACCGACGGATAGTCTTCGACGAAATAATCCTGGACATGACGGGCCCCGTCGGCTGGATAGAGATCGACGGCGGGAGCGAGTACACCAACAGCCAGGACGTCAGGTTGGCGATCCACGCGATGGACGCCGTGTCCGGCATGGATTCCATGATAGTCTCCAACGCGTTCTCCTTTCCCGAATCCCAGTGGCAGGACTTCGAGGAGCGGATCGACTGGACCCTCTCCATAGTCGACGGCGAGAAGCGCGTCTACGTGCTGCTCCGGGACGTGGCCGGGTCCACGTCGATCCTCCAAGAGACCATAGTGCTGGACACCGTGCCCCCCAGGGGGACGATGTCTATCGGTGACGGCGGAGGCTTCGTCCACGAGCCGACGGTCATCGTGTACCTGGAGATGGAGGACGCCAACGGCCTTTCGGGGATGAGGGCCTCCGCCACCCCGGACATGGATGGGGTGGAGTGGATGCCCTACGGCCCGACCTTCGAGTGGGTCCTGCCCGTCAAGGAGGGCGAGCACCGCGTCCACGTCCAGGTCCGCGACGCGGCGGGGAACGTCCGCACGAAGGAGCTGAGGACGTTCCTGGACATGACGGACCCGGAGGTCTCGATGACGATAGCGGGAGGCCTCGTCGCCACCCTGGAGACCGACGTGGAGGTCCAGTGGAGCGCGATGGACAGCAACGGTCTGGACTGTGTCAGGTTCGCCTACGAGCCCAACTTCACGGGGGTCAGGTGGAGGTTCCCGTTCACCACCGGCCTCAACGAGGTCTCCGACGTCGAGTGGATGGAGCTTGCCGCCGAGGGGGAGAGGCGCTTCTACGTCCAGGTCATGGACCTTTCTGGGAGGGTCGCGACCGCCTCGGACACCATCTGGTACATCAGGGACAGGCCCGAGGGCGCCATCGTCCTCGGGGACGGGGCCGGATGGACCTCCACGCCCGAGGTGCCCGTGTCCGCGTCATGGGTCGGAGGTAGCGAGGTGCTCGACTACCGGGTCGCCCTGGACCGGGAGGGACTGGATACGGCGGAGTGGATCCCCATCGACCGCCAGGGAACGGTCACGCTGCGCAACCTGGCGGCCATGTACACCGTCCACGCCCAGTTCAGGGGCCGCTTCGACATCCTGTCCGACCCGATCACCGCATTGATCACCCTGGACATGTCCGCACCCCTGGTGCAGCTCCTGGGCCCCACGACCCGGAGGACCGAGGACAGCTCCGTCGCCCTGGTGGTCGCGTTCATAGAGGACCGGGACCCCAGCCCGTCCATCAGATGGCGCGTGAACGGGGGGCAATGGTACCCTTACGCAGGCCAGGTCGACGTCCCCCTCGACGTGGGAAGGAACGTCATCGAGGTCGAGTGCGCCGACGCCGCCGGCAACGTGGGCACGGGCGAGTGGACCATCGAGAGGATGGAGGAGGAGACCCCGCTCACGACCTGGCTCGTCGCTGGAGTGATCGTCGTCGCGGCGGCCGTGCTGCTGGGGCTCTACCTGCTCAGGTACCGCAAGGGGAGGGACGAGGAGTAGCGGGGACCTCACTCCTTCTTCTCCTCCAGCTCCAGGGGGAGGGACATCTGCTTGGGGGTGAGCTCGTCCTCGCCCCGGATGCGGAAGATGGACCTGACGCCCCGCTCGTAGCGGTCCCGCCAGGGGGTCTGCTTCCGGGGACCCTTCCTCTGGGCCTTCCTCTTCTCCTCCCGGGCCTCGTTCCTCCGTATCCAGATGGTGTAGATGGCGGGCAGCAGCACCAGGGCGAAGATGGCGTTGTACGCCATGAGTATCATGATCATTATCACGAACTCCTGGATGCTGGCGATCTGGATGAACAGCGTCATCGCGAAGCCGATGAGCATGGTGGAGGTGGCCTCCACGAAGGACGTGCCCGCCTTCTCGACTGCGCCGAACACCGACGGCAGCTTGTAGTCTCCGAGGCGCACACGCTGTGATATCTGGATGGAGAAGTCCACCCCTGTCCCGATGGCTATGGAGCCTATCATCACTGTGATGGTGGACAGGGGGATGCCCAGGCCCACCAGGGTGCCCGGCTCCAGCGCGATGACGGTGAGCACCGGGATAATCGTTATCATGCCCACCTTGATGGACCTGAAGATGATGGTGAGGACCAGGAAGGTGAGGATGATGCAGACGGTGAGGGAGTTGAACTGGCTGACGATGATGAGGTCGTTCACCGCCAGGGTGATGGCTGCCACGCCCGTTAGCTTGGAGTACGGCTCCTCGTGGCCCAGGGTGGGACCCCAGGCCGTGTTCTGGCTCGCCACCACGTCGTTGACGCCGTCCACCGCGGCCCTGGTGGCGTCGATGTCCATGAAGGGCATGAAGCAGTAGACCAGCGCCCGCCCCGACTCCGAGGAGATCAGCAGCTCCCGCACCTCGTAGGAGAGCACGTCGTAGAAGATGTCGATGAGCTGCTGGCCAACGAACTGGAGCGGCCCGCCCTGGGAGCTGAAGAAGTCTATCGCGTCCCACAGGCTCTGCTGTGCCGCCGGGGGGACCGGAATTGGCTCACCGTTGATGTAAATGACCTCGGGCAGCTGTATCGACTTCATCACGTCGACCACGCCGATGGCCTGTGTGTTCTCCACGTTGTTGACCTGTGTGGTCGTGTCCTCCATGGCGTTCAGGGAGTCGTATTCCTGGGGGTCGGTGCGCGAGATGAACATCCCCAGCTGGCCGCCGCCCATGTATCGGCTGTACTCGTCCATCTTGACCACGGTGGGGTCGTCCTGGGGCGCCATCGCCAGGTAGTCGGCGTCCAGCCTGACGGCGGAGATGAGGGACACCGAGATGACCACCGCGATGATGGAGACCAGCACGATCTTCTTCCTGTTCCGGGAGGGGACGGTGGCGAAGGCCTTCATCCCCTTGGCCTCCCGCTTCTTCTCGTACCTCAGCATGACGATGAGGGCGGGCACCAGGATGTAGGTGAGGATGTAGGTGAACAGGATGCCCAGGGTGAGGGCGAAGCCCATGGTGAAGATGGGCGGCAGGGTGCCGATCATCAGCGAGGCGAAGCCGATGCCGGTGGTCAGCGCCGAAAGCATGATGGCCGGGTTGATGGCCCTGACGGAGCGCGACAGCTTCTCCTCCACCGTGCCCTCCGTCTCCTCGGCGTACCGGTTGGAGATGTAGAGGCCGTACGAGACCCCCAGCGCCAGCAGCACCGGGGCTATGATCACCACCTGCGGTGTTATCGCCATGAAGGGATGGAGGAAGCCCACCACTCCCAGGGCCATGGCCAGGCCCAGGGCGACGGGGACAAGGGCGATGGGGATGACGCGCACGGTCCTGTGGAACAGCCATAGGGCGAACATCAGGGCGGCGATGACCAGGCCGATGACGTTGAAGAACTCCTCCAGGGTCCGCTCCTGGATGGTCTCGATGAGGGGGGTGGGACCGGTGAGGTAGATGATCATCGAGCCCTCCCACTGGGAGTTGATCTCCTCGATCATCATCCGGGTGTTGGCCATCACCTGCTGCTGTATCTTGGGGTCCGGGTGGAGCAGCACGATGATGGCGAAGCGGTCGTAGATGCCGTCACCGTCGGTGTCTGCCACCATCGACTGGGTGAGGTCCGACGGTAGCTGCCCCACGAAGCTGTCGATGAGGGCCTGGTCGCTGGGCACCGAGTAGTTGCCGGGGACGTCGCCCACCCCCAGCCGGAGGGCCAGCTCGCTGGCGGTCTGGTTGACGATCTTGATGATGGCGGGGATGCTAAGGATCCCCGTGATGCCGTCGTTCGCACCGTCGTCCTCCCGCCAGGGGTTCAGCCCGTGGGAGGCCCAGTCGGCGTCCGCCTGGTAGCCGTCATCCCTGGGCGGGGTGTAGCTGGGGGGGTGGTCATCGTCCCCCTCAAGGGCGGAGAGGGCCTGCAGGATGGCCACGTCGGTCACGTTCTCCCGGCTGGTCATCTCGCCGTAGAGGATCATCGCATCGGTGGACCAGTCCTCCCGGGCCTCGTTGAGGATGAGGGTGGTCTCGTCGTTGGGGGGCAGGAAGATCTCGAAGTCGCCCCGCATCTGGGACTCGATGCCCAGGGCGGGCGCGCCCACTATGTTGAGGGCCCCGTACGAGAAGAGCATGACGATGACCAGGATGACGGCCAGGATGGTCTTCGGCCTCTTGACTATCCATCCGATGTTCGCCCTGTCGGACCTGGGACGCCGCTTGCCGCCGAAGATGCGGGCGGTGTACTCGTCGCCCATGGTGTCCAGGTCGACCTTGGTCTTCTTGGCGCGGTCCGTGGCCTTGGTCAGCGAGGCCTCGATGCGGTCCACGTACTTGTCCACCGCCTCGCCGGTGCGGCTCTTCTCCTCTGGAGAGAACAAGCGGTTGACCTCGTCGTCGACCGTCCGGTCCACGCGGTCCAGCCACCGCCGGACCCCGCCGCGCTTGTCACTTCCATCACCCTGACCACCGGTCAAGCCAGGACCCTCACTTATAAGGGATGCCAATCTTGCCATATATAGATTGTGAGTTTAATGGTTCCAAGCCAGACATCAGGAATCCGGCCGATTCCCGGCCCTCACCACTCGATCTCGGGCCGACCCTGGTCCGAGAACCCGTTGCCGGGCTCGAAGGGGTTGAACGCCGGGTCCGCGAAGAGGGTGCGGACGTACACCGTGGGCACTGCAGGGTTCACCGCGAAGCTGTGGCGCAGTGCCTCGCCCACCGAGGTGTCGTTGTACAGCAGGGACCACTCCATCCACCTGGTGCCCGACTCGCTGCCCGTCGACCGGGTGGCGCCCACGAAGGCGTTCACGCCCGAGTGGATGAAGTTGAGGGCGATGGACTGGTCCGCGGGCACTCCGTCGATGCGGCCCATCAGGCAGGCCGCGGAGATGAAGAAGCTGGGACCCAGCTCCCAGGTCCTGATGTCCAGGTTCTTGACGGAGGTGGAGTACTCGTCTGGCCCGTTCATCTCGGGCACGTACCAGTACCAGTTGCCGTGGAGCATCACCTCCATGTAGTTGGACCGGGCGTATGCGCCCCGGAGCTCCATCGTCTGGCGGTCGTTCTCGAAGGTGTCACCGTACTGCTCCACGTTCCAGCCGATGGACCGCAGCTCGTCGGCGAAGGGCCGCTGCCAGAACAGGCCGCCCGTCTGGCCCCCTCCCTCTCCGTATAGGAGCATGTAGTTGGTTAGCCAGTCGTTGCTCTCAACGAAGTCCAGGGTGTTCATGTGGGCGAGGGTGTAGTCCTCGTACCACATTGTCCGGGCGATGAGGGTGCTCACCCCCGCCACCGAGGTGGACAGCACGCGACCTATGCTCGGCGCCACGTTAAGCCGGTACATCTCGTCGGTGGCCCAGCCGAGGCCGAACTGCACGTCCTCCTCCCACGAGGGGTCCTTCACCTCGTAGTACTGGGGTATGGAGACCGCGTCACCCAGGAGCGCCATCCAGGCGGGGCCCGAGGTGTAGGTCTCGTAGAGGGTGCCGCCATCGTCGACCTCGTGCAGGTTCAGCGCCCTGACCGAGTCGTCGAGGGCCTCCGTGTTCCTGTCCACCCTGGCATTGACGCCCTCGTGCTGGTCCTTGTCGTACCAAGGACCCGTGGACGTCGAGTAGCTCTCCGCCCACGCCTCGTCCAGGTACGATAGCTCCGGGTCGGCCACCACGAAACCACCGTGGACGGCGGCCAGGTAGGGCGCCATGCTTGAGAGTCCCGGCACCTGGGGGACCATTGGGGTGTTCATCGGCGTCCTTGAGAAGGACACCTCCCAGTCGGCGGCGATCCTGGACCAGCCCACACCGTCCAGGCCCTGGCCCATGGTGCCCAGGTTGGTCCTCCCCGAGATGCCGTAGAAGATGGACATCCGCAGCCGCAGGTCGTCCGTCTCGTCGATGGCCACCACGTCCAGGGCGGCCTCGCCCACCCGGTAGCCTATGGAGGAGCCGTAGGCGACCAGCTGGCCGCCCGAGTCCTCCAGCCAGAGGCTGACGATGGGCACGATGCCGATGTCCTCCTTGATGCCCTCGAACGGGTCGTCCATCGAGGTGATGGTGGCGTGCACCTGCAGGTGCTGTATGCCCTCGGCCATCTCCACATCCATGGTCCTGCTGCTGGTGCCGGTCCCGAAGGTCTCCAGGTGCCCGGCCCGCTCCACAGCCTCGAACCTGCCCGACTCCTCCCATTCGACGGGACCGTCGGTCTGGACGTCGACGCAGCTGATGCCCGTCACGTCGGCGGGGTTGGTGAGCACGCCGTAGTCCACGCGACCGAAGCGGTCGGCGACGAGCATGCTCACCGCCTGCTCCAGCTCCTCCTCGTTCAAATACAGGACGGGGAGGCCCAGCTCCCTGGCCACGTCCTCCTTGGAGGGCGAGAACGGACCCGCCAGCACCACGAAGTCGGCCTTCAGCTCCCCGAGGGCCTGCCTGAGGGCCTTGTCGGAGGAACCGCCTTCGCGGACCAGCACTGGGATGTCCAGGTAGGACGCCATCAGTGCCGCCTGCATCGAGGCCGAGTAGCCCTCGAGGCTCACGTCCACCACAACGGCGCCCCCCGCCTTCTGGTAGGCGGTGATGGCCGCCGACACGCTGGCGGTGGTGTGGTCAGGGCCGTCCACCCGCAGGGGCGATGACAGGCCCAGGTGGCCCTTGAGGCGGGCCTGCTGGGCGGCCTCGCCGTCCTCGCCCTCCACCAGCAGGGGCACCATGCCGTGGTCGCCGGCGGGCTTGTCGTACCAGACCGCCAGGGGTGTGGCGGCGGCGGCGAGGATGGGGGTCGTGGGAGCTACCACCACGTGGTCGTGGGAACCCGTCCGCACCGACGTGGCCGTGGCCATCACCTCGGAGAAGGTGATCTCCTCCACCCGGTCCTTCCCCACCATGGACCAGGCGCCGATGCTGAGAGCGGCAACTAGGATGATGGCAACAACCGTCACGGCGAGTAACCTTCGGTCCTTCCAGAACCGGGGGAGGCGCATCCTTTAGGCCATGGCCAAAGTCGATAATTAAGGTTATGCCATAGGTTGGGCCCGACTTTAGGCCGGTACGAAACCGTTCCCCGTCATAACCACTTGAGGCGCCGGAAGTAGATTATCATCGCCACGCCGACCGCGACGATGACCATCCAGACCACGTAGTAGGCGTAGTGCCAGCCCAGCTCTGGCATGTTCTGGAAGTTCATTCCGTATATGCCCGCGATGAAGGTGAGGGGGATGAAGATGGTCGCGATGATGGTGAGCACCTTCATCACCTCGTTCATCCTGTTGCTGACCACCGAGAGGTAGAGGTCCATCATCCCCGATATCACGTCCCGGTAGGTGTCCACTGTGTCCGCCACCTGGATGGTGTGGTCGTAGAGGTCCCGGATGAAGATGGAGGTGGCCTTCCTGACCAGCTTGGACTCGGACCGGTCGAGGCCGCTCACCACCTCCCGGAGGGGCCAGACCGCCCTCCTCATGATGATGGTCTCCCGCTTCATCGCGTGGATGGCCTGGAGGGTCTCCGTCCCCGGATCGCCCATGAGCTCGTCGTCCAGGGCCTCCATCCGCTCGCCCATCGCCTCCATGGTGACGAAGTAGTTGTCCACGACCGCGTCCATCAGGCAGTACAGCAGGTAATCGGGACCCATCTTCCGGATGCGGCCCTTGCCCGACCTTATGCGGTTCCGGACGGGCTCGAAGAAGTCTCCCAACCGCTCCTGGAAGGATATCACCCAGTGGGGGCCGAGGACCAGGCTGAGGTGCTCCGAGTGGACGTGACCGTCCTCCTTGTCGAAGGTGAGCATCTTCATCGCGACGAATATGTAGTCTCCGAAGTCCTCGAACTTGGGCCTCTGTCCCGTGTTGACGATGTCCTCGAGGAGGAGGGGGTGAAGGCCGAAGGCGTCTCCCAGCTTCGCGATGATATCGGTGTCGTGGAGGCCGTCGATGTTTATCCATGAGACCGTGGGCGTCTCCTTGAGGGGGAAGCACTCGGAGACATCTGACATCTCCACCTCGTTGAGCCCCCGCTCGTCGTAGTCGATGAGCCGGAGCCGTACGGTCATCATCTTCTGCTTGCCCACGAACTCGAGGGCGCCAGGCGCCGCCCCCGGCTTCTTGGCCCTGACCCATCTCACCTTCGCCATCGTGGTCCCTCCACCGTTTCGAGTGCCCTTACTGGCATTTCTGTGGATTCGGTAGCTGGGTATTTCATATTTCTCCCCCGGGAAAGAATATAAGCCGCCGGGGCGGATTCCGTTCCCGGGAGGACCCTAGATGGTTAAACTGTTCGACACGTTCGAAGTGGAGCTGCCAGACTATCTGAACAACCAGTGGGCCGAGTTCCTCATCCTGCTGGTGATGTGGTTGTTCATCGGCATCCTGGTGATGTTCGCGATGCGATTGCTGACAAGGCTCGCACTCAAGACGGACCGCACAGACGTTGACGACCAGGTGGTCCAGACCCTCAGCGGGCCAGTGCTGCTCCTGGTGTTCGGTTACGGCGTCATTCAATCGCTGCGGGTGCTGGAGGCGATGCCCGACTGGGTGGTGGACAACATCCTCCATGCCTACGAGGTGCTGGTGGCGGTGATCGTGGTCTATCTTGCCTACAAGATCTTCCGACTGGTGTTCGTCCCCATGACCGCCGGGATATACAGGCGTCGCAAGCAGGAGTTCGACCGCACCGTCTTCGACCTGTTCGAGTCGGTGGGCGCCGTAATAATACTGGTCTTCGGCTTCTTCTGGGTGCTGACAGTAGTAGGCATGAACGTCACCGTGTTCCTGGCGGGCGCCGGGGTGGCCGGGTTGGTCCTGGCGTTCGCGATGCAGGACACCCTCTCCAACTACTTCTCCGGGCTCCACCTGATGCTGGACAAGCCCTTCGACATAGGAGACACCATCGAGCTGGATGGTGAGTTCCTCACGGTCATCCGGGTGGGCATGCGGTCCACGCGCTTTTACAACATCTTCGACCACGAGATAGAGATCGTGCCCAACAACATGATAGCGAACTCCATGATCCCCAACGTCACCAGGCCCGACACCGAGTACCGGGTGTCGGTGGAGGTTGGCGTGGCGTACGGCTCCCCCATCGCGAAGGTGAAGGAGATACTGCTGGAGGCCGTCACATCCAACGACGAGGTGGTCATCGACGAGGGTGACAAGCGGCCCCGGGTGAACTTCACCGACTTCGGCGACAGCGCCCTCCTGTTCCGGACCAGGTTCTTCGTCAAGGACGTACTGGAGCAGTGGCGGGTCCAGACAGCGGTCAGGGAGCACATCGACCGGCGGTTCCGCGAGGAGGGTATCACCATTCCGTTCCCCCAGCGCACGCTGTCCCTCCTACCCCCCAAGGAGGGCGAGGTCATCCAGGTCCAGACCTCGCAACCCGACGCGGCCAGGGCGGCCGGTACCAACTGAACGTGACCGCTGGGGTCCTCCCATGACCCGGCGACGCGAAAGGTTATTATCCATCGGGGACATGCCCGGCCCTACATCCTGGCCGGGATGGGGTAGCTTGGTCATCCTAAGGGACTGTGGATCCCTCGACTCGGGTTCGAATCCCGGTCCCGGCCCCATTCTCCCCCTGCCAGCGGGCGTCACCGATGGGTCAAAGCAAACCAAAACCTTTTTCTCCCGCTGTCGTGAATGGGATTCAAGTTGAGTCGCAGGTGAATGCCACATGGGAAGAGAGGTCCGCATGAACCGTCACGAGCTCCGCCTTTTCAGCGCGATGGCGGTGGCCATCATCGTGATGGCGCTGGCGCTCCTCCTCCTGCTCCTCGTCCCCGGCGCCATGGGCGGCACGATAGTGGGGGACCAGCCCCCCGCCAGCGGCGACTGGGTCATCACCCAGGACACCGTTGTGACCGACCACGTGGTCACCGTCAGGGGCAGCGTGGTCATAAAGGCCGAGTTGACCCTCAAGGGATCCTCCCTCCTTATCGAGGGGCTCCCCGACGGCTCGGTGGGCATCAACGTCACTTCGGGGGGGCGGCTCGCCGTCAACGATTCCTCGATCGTCAGCTCCAACGGCCGCCCGTACTTCTTCCGCGTCTACGACGAGATGGACCTGACCCGCGTGACCGTCCGGAACGTCCTCGACGGTGTCCTGGTCTCCACGTCGGAGGAGGTGACCATCGACCGGGTCAGATTCCTGGACTTCAACGGGCCTGGCCTCGTGCTCGAGGGCGCCAGCGGGACGACGGTGAAGGACGTGGCATTCCAGTCCGACGGGTACGTCACACGCCACTCCGCCTCGGTGAGCACCAACTCCTCAGTCAGATACGCTGAATGGGACTACGACCATCCTGGCATCATCGACATCAGGGGCGGGAGCCCGACCATCGACGGCGTGGACATCTCCATCAACGGGACCTTCGTCCTGGACCTGGCCTACAGCAGGAGCAACATTATGGGCGGGCTTGGCCTGGACCTGGGTTGGGCCATGATGCACGTTGACAGCAAGGGCACCGTCGACATCAGGGACGTGGTATTGCGCGACTCTACCGTCTATCACTCGGTGAACCTGGGGGTCACCGGCTCCACGTCAACCAACTTCGACCTGGACATCGACCACGGCATCGACATGGTCGTGTTCCGGGACTACAGGGATGCGTCGGTCATAGGGATCGACGTGGGCACCATCACCAACTACATGCCCCAGCTCAGCATAGCTGGCATCGACCCGAGCTCCGTGCAGGTCACATACATCGACGGGGGCATCAGGGGGGTCCACGCCTTCGTATCGGAGACGTTCACGACCCGAGGCCCCCACATCTTCGACCTGGTGGTCAAGGACATGGACGTCGCCCGCTCGCCCATCCTCTACCATCATCTGGACCTCTCGTACAAGGGGGCCACATCCCCCACCTTCGACTCGTCCGTGCTGGTGGACAACGTGAGCGCGACCCTTGCGGAGCTTCCCCTGGTCTTCGAGGTCCGACCCACCTTCACCCTCCTCAAGACCGTCCGCTTGGACGTGACGGTATCGAACTCCACGTTCCATCAATTGGGCTCCAGCGCGATAACTGTGGACTACCATCCCGGTCCCCCCATCCCTGATCGCAGGGTCATCGAGCTGCATGCCACCACGACCATCAATGACTGTGTGTTCACCAACAGCAACGCCGGGAACCACGGACTGGTCAACGTTCCCGTGAGGTTCTTAGAACCCAACACGGACCTGGACAACAACACTTTCATCATAAGGAACAGCACGTTCTCCCAGAACATAGGGACGCTGCTCAATATCAACGGGAGCGTCACCCTCGGCCGTGACCGATTGTTGATTGATAATAATATGTTCGACAATAATACTGCGTGGATGAGACAGCGGACCCTATTCATCAGCGGACGGACCGTATTGATCTTCACCAATAACAGCTTCAACGACAACAACTGCTCTGCGGGCATCCTAATACAGGAGGCTGGTGCGAGCTCAATAGCATCGAACCCGTGCAGCCTGACCATCGCCAATAATTCCTTTATTGGGAACTGGGACAACCCCTTCGAGCGCTCGCCAGGAGTGATCATCGATGTCTACTGGGGCGGGGAGCTCATAGTCAGAGACAATCTTATCGCTGAATCGGGTGTCATATTCCTTAACCTGACCGAGACGCCAGCCCTTAGCGGTGGATCGACACTGGACTTCCACCATAACAGGGTCCTTCGCAACAGGAACCCTGTGCTGTTCTTCAACAACAACGACAGGTACCACATGCAATTGGAGGCGACCATCAGGGATAACACCGTATGGGATAACAAGGGCCCACTGGTCGACTACAACCTGGACACGCCCCTTGTGCTGGTCTACGACTTCGATGCCACCTTCTACCTGCTTGACAACGACGTCCGTCGGGCGGGTTCCACCGTCTTCAAGAACTATGGAAACATCACCGTCAAGGGGAACACCTTCACAGAGTGCGTCGGATGGGTCCTTGTACTTGAGAACCTGGAACAGCAGAGACCCTACCTGGCAAACAATACCTTCCTCCGTTGTGGCAACGCCATCTACATTGGTACCAAACCTAGCGCCCCCTCCGAGACCCTAATGTGGATGGACAATAATAACATCGATAGCAATGGGACGGCGATTTATCTTCATTTCATGAAGGTGACCATGCGCACCACCACCATCACCTCCGGTACTGGCAAGGCAGTCATCGCCGACATCTCCAAGGTGGACGCGTACGACTGCGACTTCGATGCGGACGCCTGCGAGGTCATCGTGGACGGCTACATCAAGATGTGGTACTGGGTAGAGGCCTGGGTCTTCTGGGCCAGCAAGGAGGGCGTGGGCACCTCCAACCCCGTGGTGGGCGGCTCTGTCACCTTCTTCGACCAGTACGACGTGGAATCGCTGGTCGTCCTCCCCGACGACACCGGCCACGTGGTGCCGACCGAGGTGATGGCCTGGCACATCATCCACTCGGTGTCGCCGGTGATGAAGAGCCCCTACACCATCACCGTCAACTTCTCCAGCTTCTCGACGTCGACCGAGTTGTCGATCGACCGCAGCTACAAGGGCGAGGACGCCCTCACGCTCCTCCTCTGGGACCCGGAGGACCCCCTGGTGTCCATCGAGCGTCCTGAGCACATGAGCGCCCACAACACCCTCGACCTGGAGGTCACCGGCTTCGCCACCGACAGGGCATCGGGGGTGCACCTCCTCACCGTCCAGGTCGACGATGGGGTAAGGCACAACGTCACCGACATCGAGGAGGACGGCTCCTACTACCACCTGCTGTTGGAGGTGCCCGAGGGCCTGCACGTGCTGACGGTGACCTTGTACGACGCAGGGCTCAACCTCATGGTCGTGACCGTCACCGTGGAAGTGGACAGGACGCCCCCGCGCCTGGTGGTCACGCACCCCTCCGGCGAGCTCCACACCAACCTGACCGAGGTCAACATCCGTGGCGAGGTGGAGCCGGGCTCGAACCTCACCGTCAACATGTACGAGTACGCCAATCCCGGGGGAGTGTTCGACCTGTTCTTCAACCTCAACGAGGGGCCCAACTACTTCGGCGTCACCGCCACCGACAGGGCGGGGAACGTGGCCAGCGTGGTGGTCTGGGTCTACCGGGACACCTTCGACCCCGTGCTGGAGGTCTTCTCGCCCTCGGACGGGCTCGACACCAACGCGACGGACGTGAGGGTCCTCGGCAGGGCCGAGGAGTACGACACCGTCACCATCACCCTCCACCGGAGCTTCACCGACATCGTCGACCGGCCCATCTACCCCGATGACGAGGGGCAGTTCGACGTGCTGGCGGACCTGGAGGAGGGCGTGAACGAGATCGTGGTCACCGCCCGGGACAGGGCGGGCAACCACGTCACCGTGAGGCGCACCGTCACCCTGGACACCACCCCCCCGGAGATGGAGCTCATCTCCCCCGGGGACAACGCGCTGCTCAACGTGCACCAGGTCACCGTGGTGTTCACCGTCTCCGAGGACGCCGACCAGGTGTACGTGAACGGGAAGCGGGTGCTGGGCACCGGCGAGCTGGACACCGTGGTCATGCTGGGCGAGGGCGAGAACCCGATAACCCTGAGGGCATTCGACCTGCTCTACAACGAGATCACCATCGACCTGACCGTCATCGTCGACACCGTCCCGCCCGTCCTGCAGGTCACCGAGCCCGTCAACGCCTCCTTCAAGACCAACGACCCCTTCGTAGAGGTTAGGGGGAGGGCCAGCGACGGGGACCTGAACGGCATCACCGTCCACGTGGAGGGCGGCCCCGCCACCGTCACCACCGACGGCAAGTTCTACTACCTGCTGGAGCTGGACGAGGACGGGACCCACGTGATCGAGGTGGTGGCCAGGGACAGGGCCGGGAACATCGCCCGCGAGACCTTCACCGTGGACCTGCGGACGGAGGCCCCTCTCATGACCCTGGTCTTCGACCCGGCGGAGGAGCGGGTCGACCCGGGGACGATGCTCCACATCCAGGGGGCGGCCACCGGCATCCCCCTCACGGTGACCATCGTCCACGACGCGGCAGGCGACAGGAGGGAGTTCACCTTCCTGCTCATCAACATGTCCTTCGAGCACTACCTGGACCTGGTGGACGGGGTCAACACCATCACGGTGCGCTCCGAGGACGCGTACGGCAACTGGAACGTGACCGCGCCCCACGTGGTGAATGTGAAGGAGAAGGAAGTCCAGGAGACACCCGGGAACGACACCTTGTACCTGATCGCCGCGGTGCTGGTGGCCGTCGCCCTCATCGTGGTCGCGTACGTGGTCCTCAAGAGGCCATAGGCGCCCTCAGGCGTCAACGTTTTATCCCGGCCCCACCGTTCGAGGCACAGGAGGAGCGGACGATGGACCCTGAGGAATGGAAGCGACTGGTCCAGAGGATCGACGTGAACGCGCCCAAGGAGGCGGTGTTCGCCGCGTGGGCCACCGCCAAGGGACTGATGGGCTGGATGGTCTTCGAGTCGGTGCTCATTGGCCCGGACGGGAACGAACGGGAGCCAGGCGCCGTCGCCAGGGCGGGCGACCGGTTCCGGATGGGCTGGCACACGGGGCTCTCCGGCGAGGGGGAGGTCCTGGAGGTGCGGCCCGAAGAGATGGTCCGCTTCACCATGGACCAGGGGGCCGAGGTGGAGGCCACGATGGAGCCCCTGGAGGACGGCTCGGTAATGGTCACCCTCACCCAGACCCACGGGGGGTCGGACGAGGAGAACCTGGCCCTCATGCTCGGCTTCAAGGAGGGCTGGGCCTTCTACCTGGCCAACCTGAAGTCCGTCCTGGAGGGCGGTCACGACCTCCGGGACTTCACCCACGACGTGGAGCACCGTCTGAACTACTGAGGGCTCACTCCTCGGCCGCGTGCTCGATGCTCACCGGGGAGTTCGGGTTCCGTAGCTCCACCAGCTCCTTCTGGATGATGTGAAGCTCCCGCCGGTGGAAGGTGGTGGGGTCGATGAGGAACACCACGCTGCCGCCCGAGGCCCAGACCACGTCGTTGATGGTGTACAGCAGCTTGATGAAGAAGTTGAAGCCGTTGTAGAAGGCCAGCATCTCCGCCCCGTCGATTATGACGACGGGCTCAGGATGGCCGTCGAGGAACGCCTTGATCTGGGTGAAGATGCGCCCGATGTTCTCGGGGCTCAGGTGGCCCTCCAGACGCACCGTCTTGTCCACCTTGAAGTGCACGGTCTCGATGTCCACCAGGTCGTGGCGCCGCTCGAGCCAGCGGCGCGGCCTCCGGGTGAGCACCAGCAAGTCACGCCCGCCGGCGGCCTGCTGGCGGGCCTGGCCCAGGAGCCAGTCCAGGCTGGTGTCGAAGGTGTAGTACGAGGTCCCGGACTCCAAGGTGACCTACCTCTACCCCGTCTAGTGTAGGGTCGTACCTAAAAGGGTTGTGCCCCCGGTATCAATCCTGGTAAGGACCTCATTCCTCCTTGGTCACCATCTCGCACTTGAGGAGCTTGTCGTACCATTCCAGGCAGTTGCGCTCGATGGTGTCGATCTCCTCCTGGGTCAGGTGACGGAACCGGCCCTGCCGCATCAGGTACTCCTCGATCGAGGCCTCCTTCTTGAACTGCTTGACGGTGTAGACGCCGTCCTCCACCTCGTACAGGGGGAAGACCTTCGCGTGGGTGGCCTGCTTGGCGATCTCCAGGGTCTTGTCCGGCGGGTAGCGCCAACCGGTCGGGCAGGGGGCGAAGATGTGGATGAAGGCGGGACCGGGTGCGTCCATGGCCTTCTTCACCTTGGCTATCAGGTCCTTGGGCCATGCGATGTTGGCGGTGGCGGCGTAGGGGATGCCGTGGGCCACCATGATCTCCACCATGTTCTTCTTGGGAGAACGCTTGTAGTCGCGGACCTCGCCCACCTGGGTGGTGGTGGTCCAAGCACCGCTGGGGGTCGACGAGGAGCGCTGGATGCCCGTGTTCATGTACGCCTCGTTGTCGTACATCACGTAGATGGCCTTGGTCCCCCTCTCCACCATTCCCGAGAGGGCCTGGATGCCGATGTCGGCGGTGCCACCGTCGCCGGCCCATCCCATCACGGTGATGTCCTCCTTGCCCCGGGCGTCCAGGGCGGCCCGGATGCCGCTTATGGAGGCACCGGTCACCTCGAAGGCGGTGTTGACGTGGGGGATGTTGAAGCAGGTGTTGGGGTAAACGCCTGGCATCACGGCCCAGCAGCAGGCGGGGATGCTGATGATGGTGCGGGGCCCGGTGGCCTTGAGGGTGTACCTCATGGCGTGGCAGCCGCCGCAGCCCAGGCAGCCCACGTGGCCCGGGTCCATAAGCTCCTCCTCGGGCAGGGGTAGCTTCTTGACCGCCATTCACTCCACCTCCGCCTCGGGGCCGGTCAGGTCTATCCACGTGACCTCCTTGCCCGCGTCACCGTCGGCCACCTTCTCCAGCCTGTCGTACAGGCCCTCAATCGTTGTGTCCAGCACGTCGCGGCCGCCGATGCCCACGGTGAAGCCCACCGTGGGAGGCCGCTTGTCCGCGCCGTACATCGCCCCCTTCACCTCGGTGAACAGGGGGCCCTCGTAGCCGAAGGTGTGGGACCTGTCGGCCACCCCCACCGCCTTGGCGTGTCCCAGCGCGTCGCGGATCTCGTTCCTCGGGAACGGCCGGAAGGCCCTGGGCCGTACCAGGCCCACCTTGCGGCCCTGGTCGCGCAGGTTGTCAACCACGTCCTTGGCGGTGGACGCGATGGTGGACATGGTGACCAGGATGACCTCGGCGTCCTGGGACCGGTACTCCTCGATGAGCCCTCCCCACGGCCGGCCGAAGTGCTTCTCGAAGGCCTTTGACTCCTCCACCAGCCGCTTCGCGGCCAGGTCGTGGGCGTGCTGGATCTTGTAGCGCCACTCCATGTACCACGAGTGGGGGAACGCCAGCGTGCCGAAGGACTTGGGGTTGTCCACGTCCAGGATGTGCTCGGGGTTGAACTGGGGCAGGAAGGCGTCCACCTCCTCCTTGTCCGGGACGTCCACCACCTCGCTGGTGTGGGAGAGGATGAAGGCGTCCAGGTTGATCATCGCTGGGAGCATGATGTCGGGCTGCTCGCACACCCGGTACGACATGATCATGGTGTCCAGCACCTCCTGGTTGGAGGAGCAGTAGAACTGAAGCCACCCGGTGTCCCTCTGGGACATGGTGTCGGTGTGGTCGGCCCACACGCTCCAAGGCGGGGCCAGGGCCCGGTTCACGTTGGCCATGACCACGGGGGTCCGGGCCCCCGCGGCCCAGTGGAGCATCTCGTGCATCAGGACCAGGCCGTGGGCCGAGGTGGCGGTGAAGGTGCGCACGCCCGTCAGCGCCGCCGATATGCAGGCGGCCATGGCGCTGTGCTCCGACTCCACCTTGATGTACTGGGCCTCCATCTCGCCCGTGGCTACGAACTCGGCGATCTTCTCCACGATGCTGGTCTGGGGGGTGATGGGGTAGGCGGGCACCACCTCGGCCCTGCAGAGCAGGGCGCCGTACGAGGCGGTGTAGTTGCCGGTGATGACCTTCTTGGTGCTCACACCTTCACCTCCAGCTCCATCTCGATGGCGTCGACGGGGCACTCGTTGGCGCAGATGCCGCAGCCCTTGCAGTGGGTCATCCTCCACTCGGGCCCGTCGTCCACCCACAGGATGGCGTTGTCGGGGCAGTTCTGCCAGCAGATGGCGCAGCCGATGCACTTCTCTGCGTCGAAGGCGGGCACGAAGGTGCGCCATCCCCCCGTGGGGTTGCCCTTGATGGTGGTGAAGTTGCACACCGGGGTCAGGGGTATGTCACGCCAGTCCTTGTACTCGGGGCGGGTCTCCTTGTCCTTCTTGTCCATGCCAACCACCTCCTAGAAGTACAGCTTAACTGACTCGGCCGCCTGCTTGCAGGCTGCGGCGTTCTCCTCGCCCTTGGTGGGCACCTGGCCCGGTATCGACTCCAGGACGCTCTCCAGCTCCATCTCGCCGGTGGCGGTGACGAAGGCGCCCAGCAGCACGGTGTTAACGATGGGGGCCACCCTGCTGCCCAGGCCGTGCTCCAGCGCGATGCCCGTGGCGTCCACGGTGGCGATCTTGTACTGCTCCATCTCCATGGCCTCCGGGGTCCTGGTGGAGTTGACCACCACTATGCCCGGGTCCTGGAGGCCAGCCGTCACGTCGACGGCCTTGAGAAGCGACTCGTCCAGCACCACCACGTAGTTGGGGTTGTAGATGAAGTACTTGATGCGGATGGGCCTGTCGTCCAGCCTGACGAAGGCGGTCACCGGGGCGCCGCGCCTCTCCACCCCGAAGTAGGGGAACGCCTGGACGTCCTTTCCCTCCAAGAACGCCGCGTTGGCGAGGATGTTCGAGGATGTGACGGCCCCCTGTCCGCCCCTGCCGTGGAACCTGATCTCTTTCATACTTGCTCACACACCATTCAGTAAAGAACCCGTTCCGGGAGCGAGGGAATCGGGCTTCACGTTAATGAACCCTTCCATATTCCCGTGATTCTGGCTTCTGGTACTGGGGCCGTAACGTACATGTACCGAACGGTCCACATTGGGGTGACGTGGACGAGCCAGGAATCCCTTCCGAGGAGTACATCTCCGCTGGGGAGCTGGAGAAGTACGGTTACTGTCCCCTCTCCTGGTGGTACAGTCGCCAGGGTGTCGAGGAGACGGACCGCAAGGTCCTCGACAAGGGCGTTCGGGACCACAAGGAGGTGGACCGGCAGGTCAAGCTGGTCGAGGAGTACGAGGACGCCTCCAAGGAGGCGGAGACCTCGGTGGCCATCTTCTCCATCGTCGCCACCGTGCTGGCCATCGTGGCCCTCGCCATCTCCGTCTTCCAGACCGCCGAGTGGTCCTACGCAACCATCTCCCTGGGTCTCGTCTGGCTCCTGGCCGCATCCATGTTCCTCTACGTGTCCCTCAAGAACACCGAGAGGGCCATCAAGGCCCGGTCAAAGACAGGGATAGCCAAGGGGGAGGTGGTCGACGTGGGCGCGGGCGCCGATGATGAAGAGACCGTCATGGTGTCGGACCAGTACGGCCTCCGGGGCCTGCCCGACGTGGTGCTCCGTGTCGAGGACGAGCTCATCCCGGTGGAGGTCAAGACGGGCCGGGTGCCGAAGGGCCCCCTGTTCTCCCACATCCTCCAGCTGGCGGCGTACTGCCTCCTCATCGAGGAGCGCCAGGGCAGGCCGCCGCCCTACGGCGTCCTCCAGTACGGCAAGCACACGCGTCACGAGATCGACTACAACGACGAGCTCAAGTACACGCTGGTCAACAAGCTCATCGAGATGCGCCAGATAATCCGAACGGGTGAGGCCCACAGGAACCACAGGCGGCCCGGCAAGTGCGCCAGCTGCTCCCGGAGGGAGGGCTGCGCCGAGCGCCTCGCCTGAGCCTCAAGCCTCCTTCCCCAGCTCGACCTCGAGCGCCGACACCAGGGCGGGGAGCACCTCCTCCGCCGTGCCGTAGAGGGAGACGTCCGCGTAGTCCGATATCGGCGTGGGCTCGATGTTCACCTCGACCACCACGGCGCCCTTCTGCTTGGCGAGCATGGGGAACCCCGCGGCGGGGTAGACCACCGCCGAGGTGCCGATGACCAGGATGGCGTCGCACTCCTCCACGGCCATCGTCGCCGCCAGGATGTCCCGCCTGTCCAGCTGCTCGCCGAACCACACGATGTGGGGCCGCAGCAGGCCCCCGCAGTCCTCGCAGTGCAGGGGGTACTCGGGGAACTCCGTCCTCTCGTCCAGCCAGGGCTCGTTGTTCTCCGCGTCGCATCGCACCTTCCATATGTTCCCGTGGAGCTCCACCACCCGGGACGCCCCCGACCTGGCGTGGAGCCCGTCGATGTTCTGGGTGACGGTGACCACCTCCGGGAACAGACCCTCCATCTCCGCCAGCGCCAGGTATCCATCGTGGGGCTCGAGCCCGGCCACCTGCTGGCGGCGCGCCGCGTTCCACATCCAGACCTTCGCGGGGTCTCGGATGAAGCCCTCGTAGGTCGCCAGGTCCTGGGCGGAGAACCTCTCCCAGATCCCTCCGGGTCCCCTGAAGGTGTCTATGCCGCTGTCCTTGGACATGCCGGCGCCGGTGAAGACCACCACCTTCGAGGCTCCCTTCAGCACGGCGACAGCCCGCTCGTAGTCCGGGGCCATGGCCCCCCGTAGGGCAATGGTGGTCCTTACCGGTTTCGCATCCGCTGGGCCTTCGAAAGGGGGGACCGGGCGGACCTCACCGCCCGATCAACGGAGCACGCCGCTGGCGCCGCAGTTGGGGCACGTCACCTTGATGGGCCGCTTCCGCGGGATGGTCAGCGTGGTCTGGCACTTCTGGCACCGGATGGTCATCGTCGCCCCTGGGTCGGCGGCCGGGGCCGCGGGGGCTGCGGGGGCGGGGACCGCTGCCGGAGGCGGGGCTGCCGCCGGCGGGGGCGTCTCCGGGGCCGACGGGGGCGTCTCCGGGGCCGGTGGTGGCACCTCGGGCGCGGCCGGCGAGGGGGCTGGAGGCGCCGCGGGGGCCGGTTCCGGGGCCGGCGGCGGAGGTGCCGCGGGCTCGGGTGCGGGAGCCGGTGGGGGGGCCGCGGGGGCCGCGTACTCGGGCTGGGGCGCTGGAGCCGGCGGCGGGGGTGCCGCGGGCTCGAGCGCGGGAGCCGGTGGAGGGACCGCGGGGGCCGCGTACTCCGGCTGGGGCGCTGGAGCCGGTGGTGGTGGGGCCACGTACTCGGCCGGCGGGGGAGCTGCTGGAGCCGCATACTCGGGTTGAGGCTCTGGAGCCGGTGGAGGTGGGGCTGCGTACTCCTGCGGTGGAGGAGCGGCGTACTCGGCCGGAGGTGGGGCCTCTGGAGCTCCGTACTCTGGCTGGGGAGCTGCGGTGGGCGGCGGAGGTGCCGCGGGCTCGCCGGGCGGTGGGGCCGCGGGAGCACCNNCGGCGGCGCTCCGTACTCCGCCTGGGCCGGTACGGACTGCATCTGATCGTAGCTGGGGGCCGGCATCGGCATGGCAGCGGCGCCAGGTCCTCCCTCGAAGGTCGGTCCATCGGCGGGCTGCAGACCGGGCTCCTCCATCTCGGCCGGCTCCTTCTTGCGGGTGGTGAAGAGGCCCACCACCACGCCCAGGACGACTATGATGATGAGTATGAATATCCAGTAGAGGAGCGGTATGCCGAAGAGGAACTCCTCCATCAACCGGTCGATGAGGCTGTCGCCGCCATCGCCACCGCTGGTACCTGACTGCCCGATCTCCAGGCCGTCCACGTAGTTGGTCTTGATGAAATCCGTCAGGTCCCCGCTGATGGCCCCCGACATGAAGCTCTGGTCGACGCACAGGCCGCCCACGTAGAAGTCCTTGTTTGGTAGGTTCTCGGGGACGAACACCGAGGTCTCCCAGTCGGTCCCGTCGTAGGAGGCCATGTCGCCGTAGGCGCCCTCCCACATGCCCACGGTCCAGTACGTCCACGTGGGCACCAGGCCCATGTTGCCCGGGTTGGGGTCGTTGCCCATCATCACCGCGACCATCCAGTTCTCGTCGGCACCGCTGTAGGTTATGGTGACGGGCACGTCCTTGTTCTTCTCCAGCTTGCCGACGCTGACCTTCACCGCGCTGTCCTTGTACTGGCGCAGGGCGTCGAAGACGCTGTCCGGCTCCATCATCCCTGCCAGCGATGTGACGATGCTCCACTCGGTCTCCTCGTGGTAGAAGGTCCCGCCGTCCTCGATCGGGGCCTGGTAGTGGGTGTAGAGCGGGTAGGAGGAGGACGCCCCCTCGTTGGGGGTCCTGAAGTCCACCGAGAACTCCCCGACGGCGCTGGTGGTCTTCTCGCCCTTGTTAAGCACGGCGTGGTCAGTGTAGGCGTACCAGTAGACCGTGTTGGTGCTGATGGGGTCCCCGTCGTAGTAGGCGGTGGCGGGCAGGTTGACGTCCTTGTCGAAGTCGAACATGTCCTTCTCGGGCACCACGTCGAATCCGAAGGGGTCGGGTTCCGGAGGCTCGTCGGTCGGGCTCCTCACCTGGAGGGTGAAATCCAGGGCCTGCTCCTTCCCCTGGGCGGTGACCTTGCCGGAGATGTAGACCTCGGTCTCGGTATCGCCCAGGTCGTTGTACGGTAGGTCGATGGAGGCCCGGCCGTCAGCGTCCGTGGTGCCATTGGTCGACTTCTGGACGTAGTCGTTGTCGTCGTTGTAGTAGTCGTAGTCCAAGTTGACGGATGCGGCCTCGACGGGGGCGCCGGTCCTGTTGGAGACGAACAGGTCGAAGGAGGCGGAGGTGGCCGACACCCCGTCCTTCTTGGCCCACACGTGGAAGAAGTTGAGGAACAGCTCCATGTCCGAGTCGCCATCTATCGTGTCCCCTCCCGAATCCAGGGTCGCCATCACCTCGAACTCCACCCGCATGCTCCTCGGCCCGTTGGGCATGGTGTAGCTGTAGGTGTAGACGCCGGTGGAGGACTTGGTCAGCTCGATCGGCTCGTCCCCGGCGCCCTCGTACTTCACGGCATCGATCGTGGTCGGGTCGACCAGGGTGCCGTCCCGCCGGACCTCCCAGGTTATCGTCTTGGTGTCCCCGGGGCCCATGTACACGCTGGGCGGGTCCAGGGAGGATGTGATGAGGAGGGACTCCTCGGTCGACATGTCGTACATGTATATGGCGTTCTCCGCCGTCTTGACCGTGGAACCGTTCATCTCGGCCTCGGCGTACATCGGCAGGTACCTGGTGAAGCCGAAGTCGGTGATGTCCGACTCCTCGATGGTGAACGTGCCGGTCCACTTGCCGGTGGCACCCTCGGTGAGCTCCACCTCCTTCGTTCCGGAGGAGCCAACCTGGAAGGTGACGTTGTCCACGCTCACGTACTTGCCCTTCTCGAACACGTGGACGGTGACGTCCAGGTCGGTGCCCACATCGTGGTCCCCATCGGAGAATGTGATGACCACGTGGTACGCCTCCGTGTCCTGGGCGAGGACGGTGGGGGACAGCACCACCGCTAGCATCATGATTGCAGCCAGAAGAACGCTCAGCCTCATGTCGCATCCCACTGGCTAAGATGGTGGCCTTTCCTATTTAACAGTTGGGTCTTGCTTTCAGTCGGTGAAAACCGAACTGGCATGGTCGGAATCCGGCTGATTTCACCATTCGTGAGAATCCCATCTATACCTTTAAAAACCGGTTGACCTCTTGAGTGGGACCGAGGTACTTCGGAGGCCCGGCCCGTTGCTGTTCGAACAGCTCAACCCAGGACATCACAGGACCTACCTGATCGCCGACGAGGAGAGCAGGGAGGCCATGCTCATAGACCCGGTCCTCGACCTGGTGGACAGGTACGTGGACAGGCTCCACACCCTGGGCCTACGGTGCACGCTGGCCGTCGACACCCACACCCACGCCGATCACATCTCGGGCTGCCGCCAGCTGGCGCAGAAGCTCCGGTGCGAGTACATCATGCACGAGCTGGCCCGGGCCAAGTGCGTCAACCGGCGGGTCACCCACGGCGACATCCTCACGCTGGGCGAGCTCCCCATCGACATCATCCACACCCCCGGCCACGCCGCCGACGGCATCACCCTGATCGTCGAGGGCCGCCTGATGGTGGGGGACGTGCTGTTCATCGGGGGGGCGGGCCGCTCGGACCTGCCCGGCGGTGACCCGGACGAGCACTGGCACACCCTCCACAGGACCTACCAGAGCTTCCCCGACAACACCCTGTTCTTCCCCGCCCACGACTACCAGGGGCGGGACTTCTCGTCCCTGGGCCACGAGCGCAGGAACAACCCCCACTTCGAGCACAAGGACCGGTACTCCTACGTGCGATGGCAGGAGGACCAGCAGGCCCCCACACCCGCCTGGGTCAACAAGGTCATCGAGGCGAACTTCCTGTGCGTGCCCCTGCCCGCCGAGGAGCGTCCAGAGGAGGACGTGACCACGTGCCAGTCCTGGGGAGGCCTGCCCTACCTGACCGAGACGGAGACCTTCCCCAAGGAGGTCAGCGTCATCACCCTCCAAGAGCGCTACGACCGGGGCAAGCCGCCGGTGATGGTCCTGGACGTGCGCGACGAGGACGAGTTCAAGGGGCACCTGGGCCACATCGAGGGCGCCTACCACCTGCCCCTGGACCAGCTGGAGGAGCGGACGGCGGAGGTCGAACCATTCAAGCATTCGGAGGTCATCACCGTCTGCAGGAGCGGCGGCCGGAGCATGACGGCGGCGGCCTACCTCAAGAGCCTAGGCTTCGAGGACGTGAAGAGCCTAAGGGGCGGGATGATAGCCTGGAACTCCCGTGGCTATCGCATCGACAGGTGAGACCGCGGGCCTGTGCTCACTGTCAAGACGCCTCCCACAAACTATTTCTATCGGGCATGGCCAAACCAACCATGGGGCCGCGCAACCGCGTCCCGGTCGCTCGAGGGGTAGTGTAAGATGGCCGTGTCCAGGCCCTCCGTACCAGTCCCGCTGCTTGGACTCTGCGCCCTGCTAATCGCAGTAGCGGCCCTCTCGCTCCTCCCCGCGGACGTCGAGGCCGCCGAGATCGAGGTGCCCAACGACGAGAGCACCATCACGAAGGCGATAACCGCCGCCAGGGACGGCGACACGGTGGTGGTCTACAACGGTGACTACGACGAGAACATCCGCATCGGCAAACGCATCACCCTCATGGGCACCGACCAGAGGACGGTGGTCCTAAGGAACTCCAACGGGAACTCCGTCATCACCGTCTCCTCCTCCCAGGTCACCATCAGCAACCTGAGGATAGAGGGGAGCATGGCCCGGGTGGGCATCTACGCCCACGACGTGACCGGCCTCTCGGTCCGCAAGGTAGCCTTCACCGGCTGCGAGAAGGGAATCATGCTCGAGATGGGCCACCACCTGACCGTCGCGCACTGCACGTTCCGGAACAGCCATACCTCCGGACTGTACGTCTCCGGTAACGATGCCGAGCGGTTCGAGAACATCGACATCAGGGACTGCACCTTCTCCGACAACAAGGCGAACGCCATCCTGCTCAACAGGTGCAGGCACGTGATGATGGACCGCTTGACCATGACAGGGAGCGGACACGACGGCATCAACGCCTACAAGGTCGCCTGGGTCCAACTGCGCAACAGCACCATCTCGGACAACCGGAACGGCCTCATGCTCTTCGACTCCCACGGTTGGGACATCGAGGACAACGTCATCCAGGGGAACCGTCACAACGGCATCGAGCTCAACCAGTCGGGGGCCGAGATCCCCAACGAGCTGCATCGCAACCAGATATCCAGGAACTCCCAGGGGCAGGGGATATCCGCCGCAGGCATCCTCTTCTTCGGCAAGGGCGCGGCGGACAACATCGTGGCCAACAACGACATCGCAGAGAACCCCACCGGGCTCAACTTCATCTCCTACTCCGGTGGCTGCAACTACAACACCTTCAGGCGGAACGTGGTGCGAAAGTGCGACTACGGGATCTGGGAGAGCTCCGGGACCGGCCCGAACACCTACCTTCTCAACGACTTCCTCTACAACTCCGTCCAGGCCGCGGCCGTCAACAGGATGAGCACCTTCGACGACGGCCACATGGGCAACTACTGGAGCGATTACCAGACCAAGGTCCCGTCCGCTATCAAGGTGGGATCCTTGTGGTCGGCCCCCTACCAGGTCGTTTCAGGTGTAGGGGCCTACGACGACTACCCCCTCGCCTACCGCTACGAGCAGGACCCGCCCGTCATCCAGCACCTGGGCCCGCTGGAGGGGGAGGTCCTAACCCCCGGTATGAGCGCGACCTTCGGCGTGATAGCCAGCGACGGGTCCCACATAGAGGGGTACACCTGGAGTGTCAAGACCCCGGACGGGTTCGAGAGCAGCTACGAGCTGGCCANNGTTCACGTACACCTTCACCAAGGTGGGATATCACTGGATCTCCGTGGTGGTGACCGACGTTTGGGGGATCTCCGCCAACATGTCCCAGCAGTACTACCTGGAGGACATCGTCCCTCCCGTGGCGGAAGCGGGCCCGGACATCACCGTCGGGCTGGGCAGGACGTTCACGCTGGACGGGACGGGCTCGTCGGACAACCACCGCATCGCCACCATCAGCTGGGTCCTGGACCCCGACGGGCTCAACCTCAAATTCCACAGCTCCGTCGTCGAGTTCGCCATCGACGAGCTGGGCGTCTTCCCCGCCATCGTCTTCGTTGTCGACTTCTCGGGAAACTCGGCCTCGGACTCCAAGAACGTCTGGGTCAAGGACCTGACCCCGCCCGTGGCGGTGGCCAGGGGGGAGACGGCCGTCAGCCTCGGGGACACCGTGACCTTCGACGGCTCCCTATCCAATGACAACGTCGGGATCGTCCTTTGGCATTGGGCCATCTACGACCGTTCGCTGATAACCGTCGTCAATAAGCCCGTCTTCGAGTACACGTTCAACGAGCTGGGCCGGTTCAAGCTGACGCTCACCGTCCAGGACGGGGCCGGCCAGAGTGCCTCCACGGAGATGGAGGTCGTCGTCAGGGACACCGAGCCGCCCGTCGCCAGGGTGGGCGGGGACCATCAGGTGCTGATGGGCACCCTGGTGACCATGGACGCCTACGCCTCCACCGACAACGTGGCCATCACCAGGTACGAGTGGAAGTTCTTCTACGAGGGGGACCACCAGTTCCTTTACGGGAGGGTCGTCACGTGGCGGTTCGACCTGCCCGGCGAGTACCAGGTGATCCTGGTGGTGTACGACGGGGCCAGCAACCACGACACCGACTCGCTGGTGGTGACCGTGGTGGACACCGACCCGCCGGAGGCCGGCTTCTGGGCGCCGGAGAGCGTCAAGCTGGGCGAGACCATCACCCTGGACGCCAGCGCCTCCACCGACAACCTGGGGATCAGGACCTACGAGTGGCGCATCGTCCGGAAGGACCGGACCGATGTCCTCCGGGGGATGACGGTCAACGTCCCGATGGACAAACCGGGCACGTACAAGGTCACCCTCACCGTCCGGGACGCGGCGGGGAACGAGGACTCCGAGGAGGTGAACCTCTACGTCCCGCCGAAGGAGAGCGGGACCGACGCCCCGTTCGGGTTGTGGGCAGGCATGGTGGCCGCACTGGCGGCGGCGGTGCTGCTGGGCTATCTGTACGCCCGCAGGCGCTACGGGGATGAGGAGTAAACCTCACTCCATGCAGACCGGTATCTGGTTGCAGATGGAGTCGGCGACGTGCAGGTTCTGCAGGAACTCCTTGCGCTGGGTCAGCATCATCTTGACCCAGGCGCGGTAGACGTCCATCCTCCCCTGCTCCTCGAACAGCACCACGGGGTTGAGGATCTCCTTGGGCACCTTCTCCAGAAGGGGCGCGTTGTCCGGGTGGTCGATGTCCACGATCAGGTATTCGAAGTCGGGGTCCTCCTTCCAGACGACCTCGTCCCTCAGCATGGCCTCGAGCATCGCGCTGCTGTGCTTGATCTTCACCTTCAGCGCCGTCCCGGCCTCCACGTCCTTGGCGTCGCCTCCGACCCAGCCGGTGTTCATCATCCAGGTGACCAGGCCCGGGATGTCCTCCGCCAGCTCCTTGAAGCGGACGGCCTGCAGGCCCATCGCCCTGGGGAAGAATGGCTGGGTGAACGGCGACCGGATGCGGCCCCGGTCCTTGCCTGCCGCCGACGTCTTGGTTGGTGGTCTCTCCCAGCATGAAGTAGGCGGCGGCCTGCTCCAGGTTCTTGAACTTGACGATGCCCGGGAAGGCGGCGTCGGGGCCCTCGTCCCGGTCCAGCATGCCCATGGAGAGCATCGGCGGGATGGTGTTGAGGTCGGGGACGCCGGGGATGGCGGACAGGGGGAAGATGGACCGGCCGTTCTGGGTCCAGACCAGGAAGTCCCAACCGTCCTCGGTTATCATGTTCTCGTCCACGTGGTCCTCCAGGTCGGCCTCGCCGCTGATGTACGCGTCCACGTTGGCCTTGGGCGCGCCCGTCATGATCAGCTCCTCCCGGAGCCGCTTCACGTCCGCCCGGGAGAGGGGCTGCTTCCAGAAGTCGTAGGTGCCCTCCTCGTCCAGGTAGGAGTTCTCCACCCACGCGGAAGGGGCCAGTGTCCCGTCCCAGATGATGGGCTCGTTCTCGTGGGTCAGGCCGTACGTCTTGGCGAAGGCGCCGTTCTCGGTGATGCTGACCGTACCTCCGGGCCACACGCACACCATGTCGTCCTGTATCGGTTGCGTGAGCTCGCCCTGCTTGGAGAACGTGGTAGTCGTCTTCCCAGTGCCCGACAGGCCGAGGATGGTCATCGTGAGACGCTTGTCGCCCACGGTCACCGCCTTGGCGCCCGCGTGCAGCACCAGGCCCCCCAGCTGGTAGACGTACTCGTTCAGCATGCGCAGCGCGCCCTTCTTGGACTCGCCGAAGTAGTCGGCGCCGATGACGTAGGTGGTGTAGTTGGCCAGGTCCACGATCATCGCCATGTCGCCGGGCATGCCGGTGGCGGGAAGGTCCGGGCAGTACACCAGACGGATGATGGGCTTGTACGGCTCGGCCAGCTGCGCAGGCGTCTCCACCTCCTCGCGGGAGAAGCTCAGCGTCTGCTGCATGCCCGCCACATTGGCGCCCTGGAGCGTGTAGAACCACTGGATGGGGAAGACGTGCTCGCCCAGGCCGTAGTAGGCCTGGACCTCGATGAGCTTGCCCTTGAGGTGGACGAAGTCCCAGGCCCGCTGGATGTACTCCTCCGCCTTCTCGGGCGATATTGTCTGCCCGGAGTACTTGTGGGCCTCCTCCTCGGGCGCCACGATGTACGTGTACTTGGCGAACCGCGCCTTGTTCCGGGATATCTTGTTGATACCGCCGTACTTGGTCTCCCAGCAGGCGAGCGTGTGCTCGATAGCCAGCTTTCGCAGCTCCTCCTGGGAGGGATTCGTGATGTAATGCACGTCGAAGGGGTGCAACTCCTCCGTCGGGGGCATCCTCCTTGCCTTCTTCATGACCTCACCACCTGGTCTGAATCAGCCCAGGAAAGACCTGAGCTGAGCGGTGGGGTGAACTGACAATATGGTATAAAAAGTCGTGGTTCAGGGCCCATGGCCCTGAAATCGAGGTCGTATCGGCCTAGAGGTCGAGCTTGCGCTTGAACCTCTCGAGGAGGGTGCGGCTCCGGTCCGCCTCCATCTCCTCCAGCTTCTCGGCCGCCTTGTAGTAGACGTCGCCCTCGAAGCCCCCGTCGGAGACGTCCTGCAGTTCCGACAGCTCCCCCGCGTCGAGCCACACGCCCCGGCAGTCCAGGCACACGTCCACCTCCACGTCCTCGGCGTGCTCGTAGTCCATGAGCCCGCCGCATCGTGGGCATACCAGGGGGCTCTCGGTCTTGGTGCCGATGTCCTTGGTCAGGTAGTCGGCCAGCTTACGGTCCCCTATGACCTGCTTCAGCTCGCCCTTGTCCAGCCAGATGCCGTTGCACTTGGGGCAGGCGTCTATCATCACCTTCCTTCCCGGCACCTCGGCGTCGATCTCGTTCAACCTCACCTGGCATTTGGGACAGTCGACGGGCTTCTCCTTATGTTGCTTGTGCATCGAGACGCCTCCGTGGGGGGAGAGGAGTGCTCTCCCATGTATTTACGTTTACCATCCCAGCTCGCCGACAGTAGGACCCCCGAACGTTTCGACAACCTTTATCATCCATCACGGCCAATCTTCGGCCTGGTTGAGGGCGCAGGCCTTCGGATGGAATCAAGGAGGTCATTGTCATCACAGGCGAGGAGCAGGGGTCCCAGGTCCGGAAGGTCCTAGCGGTCGCCATCGTATTGGTCGTGTTCCTGTTGGTACTCGTCGTCTGGCTCACCGAGTTCACGAACCTGGATGATGACGACGACGGTCCCGACGACGACGAGTACCCTGACTATCTGGAACCACCGCCGGTTGTCATGGTCGAGGACGAGACGTGGAAGGACAGGAACGAGACCCTGACCAATCCCCTCATCATTACGAACGGGACCACGCTCAGGGTCGAGCGCTCCCAGATCCGGGTCGAGCTCATCGACCTGGTCCTCGGCAACCAATCGTGGATGACGGTGGAGAAGAAGGGCAAGCTGGAGCTGGTGGACACCGACCTTTCCATTGTCTACGAGGACTGGCTCGAGGATACGGTGGTCGCCAGCGGGTACATCCATCCCGAGTACGGGGGCGTCCCGTCCACGCTGTCACGGGCCGTGAACCTGCGTGGGGCAGAGGAACCGGTCATGTCGTTCAACATCAGATGGTACCTGGGCAAGGGGAACCTGACTGTGGCCGTCCAGCCCGCACCAGGGGAGGAAATGGTCGTCATTGACGTGGTCGAGCCCGACCTGAACCGGACTGACGATTGGACGCTCCATTCGGTCCCGTTATCGGACTACTCGGGCCAGGTCGTCCGGGTCATCATGTTCACCGATAACTCGGGCAAGAAGGACGTCATCGTGGGGGGCATAAACATCACCGATGGCGCTTCCGAGCTCCAATATGACAGTTTCCCGACAGGGAAGCCGTGGGAGGACGGTTGGAGGTGCGATCGTTTCGGACCGTTCTTCCTATCGATGGAATCTGAACTCAGCAATTTCCAGCCGCTCATAGAGTCGGAGGGCGTCGTGACCATCGAAAGGTCCATCCTCACCGCACCTGAGGGATTGTCCAGGTACGATCACAGGTACTCGACCTCCAAGTACAAGCTTGAGAGGTACACCAGCTTCGGGGACATCCCCTTGTCATCGGGCCCGGACTGGTCCCTCACCTCGGGTGGTGGCCACATCATCGTCGACGGGGGGAAGCTCCTGTTGGGTTCCGTGGACCTCGTCAACGTGCCGGTCATCGTTCAGGAGGGGGAGGTGGATATCAGCGACTCGACCTTCGATAGCGACGCCGACATCCTGGCCTTGGACAGGTCCCACGGCTCGATCGAGGAGTGCCGGTTCACAGGGTACGAGTTCGTGGCCATCCATCCGCCTTCTTACACGGTCTATCCACGTACCGTGGCCACGGCCATAGCAATCTCCTTCAACAGCTCGGAGGGCCCGGTCCTCATCAACGACTGTGAGATCGATAGCTGCGACCGGGGGCTGGACCTGAACCGAGCATGGGTCGAGGTAAGCGGCTGCACGATAACGGATTCCAACTGGGTCGGTATCTGGGACCACGACAGTACCGGTCTGGGGACGTGGGACCAGCTCTCCTCCTCCAATGAAATCGGGACGGCAGGGACGTTACGCTACTTCCGCACCCACACGTCCATCTTCGAGTTGGAGGGGCCTGGCCGCCCGAGGGATGGCTCGATGTACGGGCTGTATACCGGGATCATCGATTGGGCCGGGATGGTCGACAATAGTTACTCGCTCAACAACCGCATCATCCACGTCGACCCCTACCGCACGTACATCCTGATGCCGACCTTCACCGTCCACAGCGATGGCATCGAGAACGAGGTCGCCGAGGTCATAGTGCATGGTTGGACCTCGTGGGGCGGGTACGAGCACATGATCCTGGACACAGACCTGCGCAGCGGGACCATCGAGATGGACCCGGACCTCGCGGACTCCTACGACTATCACGACGAGCGTATGGGGTACAAGTTCGTGCAGTCGTACGCGGGATCCCCGGGCAAGGTCCTGGTCAGCATGGAGGTCAATGTCCCGAGCAACTACTCTGACCTCTTCTGGCTCATCCTATACCTGGATGGTGAGCCCTACGCCCTCTACAATTACTGGGAGGCGAACGAAAGTCGCTACTATGGCTACGAGGGCATCTTCAACCACACCATCACGTTCCCTCGCGGCCTCCATTCCCTGGGCATCGAACTGAGCGGGCTGGCAAGGAACGACATCGAGCCGACCCTGCTTCTCAATGACACCAGGTGGTACTACTACGGGGCCTTCGAGGAGGAGACCCACGCCGTTCGCGACTTCATGGCGAACGGATGCGGGACAGCCATCCTCGGCTCAGAGATGGACCTGACATTGGACGAATGGCCCACGTCTTACGCGGAAGGGGATGACGACCCAATGGGGGTCATCCTTGAGGAGTGGTCTCGGCTCATGATATCTGGAGCGGACATCCCATCGAACGCGTCCGTCCGGCTCAGCGCGTCCGGTCCAGGGACCTTGGTCGTTGACGACGTGGAAATTGCCAGTCTTCGGCTCTCCCTGGACGGTAGTGACCTCACGTGCCGTGACGTGGTATCGAACGGGACCTATCTCCTCTTGAACGATGGGCACCACCGAATGTGGAACTTTACCGGGCTCAACGGCACCTCGGTCCATGTCACCGGCGGTGCCTATCTTGAGATGCACGATTCCAGTGTGTCGGCCACGGAATCATGGTACGGCTCCTACCTCTCGGTGAGCGAGGCCACTATCACCCTGTCTAACATCACGATCGGTGACGAGGATGGTGAGAGCTTGTCCGTCGGGGTCGGGCGGAACGGGACGTTCCGAATCGACAACTCCTCGATACTGGGAGTGGGCCTGGGCATATTCTCTACAGAGCACACCAAGCGCCACTTGGACGTGAACGCGACGCTGACCATCGAGGACTGCGTGTTCCAAGGCGATGGAACGCTCCTCAGTGTCCACGACAGCGCCTTGGGATGGGTAGGCAATCAGACCTACCGTCCGGAATCCATTATCCAGCGTAACCGGTTCTCCGGCGATGGCGGCCGAGTGCTCTGTCAACGTCACCTGCTACCGTGGTTGTTCGAGGACAACGTCGTCGACGAGGGTTGCTCGCTCTACGCCAGCTACCAACTGCATTGGCGATGGCCTGAAGGGAAGAGCAGTAGCGACTATCGTGTCGATTACCTCCTTGACGAGGAGATCGTCCGGTTGGCCGAGTCAATCTTGGGCTATGAATGGAAGAGTTGGGATTCCATCTTCGCCGAGTGTACCTTAGAGCCGTTCGACATCGAGGACCCGGAACCCGTGCCCATCACCATCAAGGGAGAGTACCACTCGGTGGGGTATAGCAGCGGCTGGTGGGTCATGGGCTTCTCCCACATCGACCCAAAGGTACCCAACGCCGTCCTCGAGGTTCCAGAATGGACAAAAGCCTACGTACTGGTGTACGAGTACCTGGACGGACCTGATCGATGAAGTGATGGATGACCAGTGGAGCCCGTTCCTCATCCGCGTCCTTCCATGATTATTTCCTGCGTCTTTGATGGTTATCAAACTCGCCTTATATATCGCATCCGCGGTCTAAACTCCCGATGACGCGAAAAGGCGACGACAACGGGACCCCACCCGGCAAGGCGGACATACCCTCGTGCGATTACGAGCTGCGGACGGATGGGAACGCACTCAACATGCGGGTGCTGTGCAGGGAGTGCGGCCAGAGGGAGCTCAGGGACCGCAACTGCTTCTCGTCTCTCCTCAGGGCCTTCGCCAACGAGCCCAACGTGGACAAGATCACCCTCTCCAACCACGTTGAGACCCAGTACTTCGGCAAGGCCCTGGCGATCCTCAAGGGGATCACCGCGCTCTCCTACGAGATGAGACAGCTCTCCCTGCGCACCCCCGCCACCCCTTCTGGCAAGGTCCCGAAGGGGTGCGGCGAGTGCCAGTACCATCCTCGACGGCTCTTCACCCAGCTCAACCAGCAGTTCCTGAGTGACGTTGGGCTGTTCTACTCACTCTTCCACGACACCACGGTGCGGCTCTTCGAGGAGGACGCCCGCGACTACACCTGCGGCGAGTGCATGCTGGCTACCCGGGAGGACTTCGACTACGTCTACTCCCGGTTCGAGGGCCTTCTGCGGGAGATAGTCAAGGAGGGCTACGCTGTGGTCGTCTGAGACCGGACAATTACGAGGCGGACAAGGAGGCGGACGGATGATCGGAGGCAAGGACGAACGACCGGTGCTGACCATCAGGCAAAAGGACCCGATGGCGCCCCGGGTGAGCAGGACCTTCGAGGCCGGGGTCACCACTGGGTGCAAGCGACCCATGCAGCTGGTGAGGATGGAGGCATTCGGGGCCCAGCTGGGCAGGACGGACAAGGAGGTGCGGGCCCGGATCTCGGGCGCCCTGCGTTCCGTGATGGCGTGCAACCGCCGAGTGCGACCCAGCTTCTCCCAGACCTTCGTGGCGCCCCACCGTCCCCAGGGGGCCAGGGAGGTTGCCAAGTACGGGGTCGGCGAGGCCTCCGTCAGGATCAGCACCCTGGTCAACGAGACCGAGGGGTACTACCTCCTTGAACCCCCCGAGTACAGGTACTCCCGGGCCGAGGTCGCCCTGGTCGAGGCGGCGAGGAGGAGCCTCCTCGACGAGGCCCCCCAGGACATGCAGGTGGACACCCCCGCCCAGGTGAGGGCGTGGGTCGAGCACAGGGGGGGCGAGCTCATCGCCGAGGCCGCCAGGGAGCGGGGCGTTGACCTTGGGACCGACAGGAGGGCACAGCGGGAGCGGGTCCGCCAGCTGGCGGCAACCCTGGGCCGCTACACCGCGGGCCTGGGCGTGATAGAGCACCTCCTGGCCGATCATCGGGTCCAGGACGTGTTCGTGGACGCCCCCGCCGACTCCAATCCCCTCTACGTCAACCTGGGGGGCGATGGGGACGACGGGGTCCCCCACCGCTGCCGGACCAACATCAGCCTCTCCCAGCCCGAGGTGGAGGGCCTGGTCGCCAGGCTCCGCCACGCCTCCGGGCGGCCCTTCTCCGAGTCGCGCCCATACCTGGAGCACGACCTGGAGGACCTGAACGCCCGCGTCACCGTCATCGGCCGGCCACTCTCCCCCTCGGGGACGGCGATCGCCTTCAGGAGGCATTCGACCACCCCCTGGACCCTGCCCAAGCTGATCGCGGCGAACAGCCTCTCGCCCATGGCGGCCGGCCTCCTCTCCTTCCTTGTGGACGGGCAGTCCACCATCCTGGTCGCCGGCGGTCGGGGAGCCGGCAAGACCTCGCTCCTCGGCGCCCTGCTGCAGGAGTTCCCCAGGGCCCAGAGGGTCCTTACCATCGAGGACACCCTGGAACTGCCAGTGGCGGAGATGCAGGCACTTGGTCACAAGGTCCAGTCCATGCGCATCCAGAGCACATTGGGAACCGAGGGCGAGATGTCGGCCGACGACGCCCTCCGCCTGGCCCTCCGGCTGGGCGATTCCGCCCTTGTCCTGGGCGAGGTGCGAGGCCAGGAGGCGAGCACCCTCTACGAGGCGATGCGGGCGGGCAACGCCGGCTCCGCGGTCATGGGCACCATCCACGGCACCTCCGCGCGGGCGGTCCACGACCGGGTCGTCCACGACCTGGGCATCCCCAAGGAGGCCTTCAGGGCGACCGACGTGGTGGTGGTCGCCGGTCTGCGTCGACCCGGTGGGTCCCAGCGGCAGCTGCGTCGCGTCGTGGAAGTGGCCGAGGTGGACAAGTCGTCCACCAGGAGCGGCAAGTTCCGGGACCTCCTCACCTACGACGGCCGCATGGACGGGTTGAAGGACAAGGGGCTCAAGCTCTCCGACCGCATCACCGAGATCGCGGAGGCGTGGGGCCTCACCATCGAGGAGGCGATGGACAACATCAGGGCCAGGGCGACCATCCGCGAGACAATGGTGGAGACCTCCCTCCGGGAGGGGCGACCGGAATTGCTGGAACCGGAGTGGGTCGCGGAGGCGAACAACGCCTTCTGGTCCCTGGTCGAGGACATGGACGGTGAGGGGGACACCGACTTCTCCAGGCTGGCCGACGACTGGAAGGCGTGGTGGCAGGAGGTGACCCGCGATGGCTGATGATACCGAGCGGGCAAGGATGATGGGCCAGATGGTGGACGCCGTCAGCTACATGGCGATGTCGATGCGCCTCGCCCCCTCCCTCCACAGGGCGCTCCTCTTCGCCGCGCGCAACGTGGGCGAGCCCCTGGCAAGCCGCCTTCGCCAGGTGGTCCTGGACGTGGAGCTTCGGAGGTTCGAGACCCTGGAGGAGGCCTTCATGGACCTGGCCCGCACCTACGACCCGGGCAACGAGGAGTTCCAGCAGGCGATGAGGTCCCTCCGCACCGCGGAGCTCCAGGCGACCCCCGACGGCGTAGACCGGTCCCTCGACCGGGCCACCTCGACCGTGTTCGAGGGTACCCGAAGGAGGGTCCGCGAGTTCGCTGACGGCCTCCAGAGGCCCGTGTTCGTGCTCTTCTCCCTCGGTGTCGTCCTCCCACTGATGGTGGGTTCGATGCTCCCGCTCATGTCCACCGGGGGCATGGGGGGCTCCCTCTGGGTCGCCGTCATCATCATGGACGTCATGTTCCCCCTCCTGTTCATCCTCGCGGCCAGGAGGATCCTGGACCGAAGACCCCTGGTGAGGCCCGCCCCCCGCGTGGAGGCAACGGGTGTCGGTAACCGGACCGTGGCGGCCATCGCACTGGCCGTCGGGGCCTCCCTGGTGGCCCTTGGACTGTTCTGCGGTCACTTGGCCATGGACGTCTCCCGGGCGGATGCCCGGCTCGACGCCGCCCTGGCCGATGGGAGCATCGTTGACATGGCGCCATCAGAGAGGGCGGGCCTGGAGGCGATGGTCTCCTCGGTTGAGACCGACCCCCTGGTGGGCCTCGCGGTGCTGGTGGGCCCGCTGCCCGTCCTGTGGGGTGTCGCCGTCGCAGTGTTCCTACTGTTCGTCCCGGCCCTGCGCGGGCCCAGGAGGGCCCGCCAGGAGGTCGAGGCCGTGGAGGAGGCCCTTCCCGACGCCCTCTTCCAGATAGGGAGCCGCGTCGCCGACGGCATGCCCCTCGAGCCCGCAATACGAAGGACCTCGATAACCTTGGGCGACGAGCCGCTGGGGCAACTGCTCCGGCGGGTCCTCGCCCACCTGACGCTCAAGAGGACCTCGGCCTCCGAGGCCCTCTTCGGGAGGGAGGGGGCCCTGGCGGGCTTTCCCTCCGAGAACGTGTCCGCCTCACTCAAGACCATCGTCGAGATGGCCCGGAAGGACGTATCCGGTGCAGGGCGGACCATCGTGGCCGTTTCCGACCACCTGCGTGACCTGAGGAAGGTCGACCGCGAGGTCGCGTCCCGGCTCCGGCCGGTGACCGACATGATGCGGTCCACGGCGGTGCTATTCGCTCCCGTCATCCTCGGGATCACCTCCGCCCTCTACCTGGTCGTCGCCCGTCTCGCCCCCTCCCTCCCGTTCTCTTCCGCCTCGGCGGCGCCCATGCCAGCGGGCGCCTTCGCCATGGTCCTGGGCACCTTCGTGATGGTCATCACCGTCGCCACCATGCTCTTCACCGCCCGCCTCTCCCACGGCGACGACCCGGTGGAGGGAAGGTACCAGGCGGCGAGGGCGCTTCCCGTGGCCATCGGGGCCTTCACCGTCTCCAGCATCGTGGGTCAGGCGGTAATATGATGACCGCGACCTTTATATGCCAGGAACGACAGAGATAGTATCCCTTTCTGGGGGAGTGCGAATGGAAACCGTATACAAGATAATCTTCCTAGCAGGCACGTCGACCGTGAGCTACGAGCAGGCGGTCATGAACGCGATCAACCGGGCGAGCATGACCCTCAAGGGTCTGTCGTGGTTCGAGGTCGTAGAGCACAGGGGCAAGTTCAGGGACGACGGCATCGAGCACCAGGTCAAGGTGCGCATAGGGTTCCGGGTCGAGGAAGTGACCGATTAGTCAGCCTGCAAGGTTCCGTCATAGAAAGGGGAGGTCTCCCCATCCAGTACTATAAGTAGTACGGCGTACCCTTCGGCTTCGGGGGATACGTTTGGACGTCACCTTCAAAGTGATAGAGCTAGTGGGCACGTCGACCGAGAGCTACCAGGCAGCCATCGATGCTGCCATCGCCAGGGCCGGCAAGACGCTGAAGGGCCTGGAGTTCTTCGAGGTCGTGGAGCACCGCGGGCACATCCGCGGCGGCACGCTGGTCCACCAGGTGAAGCTGCACATCGGCTTCAAGATCGAGGACGTAACCGGCTGAACGCCCCTACCCAGGGGTCGGACGGGTTCAGACGCCAAGAACGCATGATTAATCCGACCCATTTTGATGGTTATCGAACTCGCCTCATATACCAAATGCACCGTAACTCCATCCGAGGTGTGCCATATGTGCGGACACATTCGGAAGATAGGTGCTAGTATTAGGAACGACGACGGGGCCTCGGTCGAGGGCATGCCCCTCTACATGCTCATCATGGTGGTGGTCGTGGTGGCCGCCCTGGGTATCATGACCGGCCTGATGGGGACCTTCTCGGGGCAGAACATCGGAGAGGTCACCGCGGACCCTGACGTCATCGAGATCGCGGGCGGCGAGGGACCGACCACCTTCACCATCACCGTCAAGGACACCGAGGGACGTCCCATCGAGGGCGCCACCGTCTACGTGGAGGGAGAGGGCGTGGCCACCGCCGCCAAGACCGGTACCGAGGGCACCGCCACCTTCTCGGTGAGCCCGGACCTGGGCTCCAAGACCGTGGGCGAGCTGTCCATCCGCGTCGACCACGAGGGGGCCTTCGGCGGACAGACCCGTGGCACCAGCATCCTGCTGGTGAGCGTCTGAGGGGGCCGCGGATTGCGGCACCCCCACCTCCGCCGGGACGCCCGAGGGGCCCTCGACGTGCCCTTCAAGATGCTCCTCTCTGTGGTCCTGGTGACGATGGCCACCGCCATCCTCTACCCGGCACTCCAGGCCTACCAGGAGACGGAGATGGAGCACCGGGTAGGTCTCACGATGGCCGAGATCGAGGCGTCGGTACTTGCAGTTCACAGGCACCCGGGCAGCAGCCGCACGGTGCTGGTGGACGTGCCTTCCTCGGGCGGCATAAGGCTCGAGGGTCTGACCATCGGTGGGGACCTTGATGGTCCCCTCTCCGAGGTGGGCACGATAGGTTGGGAGCTGTCCAGCGGTGCCTCCGGGACCCATCTGGTGGCATCGTCCACCGGTCCCGTGCCAATGGCAGGACCCGGCGGAGGAGCGGTCGGCGTGGACGCGTTCCCGTGCCTCCTCGTGTTCGAGGCCTCCCCATGCCCTCCGGGTTCCGCTTACCGTGGCTTCGTCCAGGTCACGGTGGCCTGAGGTGTTGGTCCCATGTTCGAGTGGATGGCTTCGAAGGTCGCCACCAGCGTGACCGTGCTGGTCATCGCCGCTTCCTTCACCGGGCTCTTCAGCATGCAGGCGGAATACTACCGCACGCTGGAGCTGGAGGACCTGGCGGACGCCTTCACCGATCTGGTCACCGAGGTGGACCTCCTGTCCTGCGAGGCCGTCGTGGTCCTCAACTGGACCGACGCGAAGGAGTCCCACGGCCTCCCACGGGAGTTCCAAGGCGAGCCCTACATGATCGAGCTGACGAGGGAGAGGCCCTTCCTGACCCATCAGGGGGTCCGGGTCTCGGGCCGCTACTTCCCCTCGGAGCTGGTCCTCATCGATGACGAGGGAGAGAGGGTAGATCTCCTGGAGGTCGCTTCTACCACTGGTCTCGTCATAAGGTCCCAGACCACGTGGTGCGACTGGGGCCTTGACACCGCATTATCCGTCGAGCCCCTCCGTTGACCGGACGCTCCCCCCTAGGCCAGCTCGTCTATCAGGTCCATGACCTGGACGAGACCGTAACCGGCCCAGTTGTCGTGGGGCCTCTCCGCTCCCGGCAGCGGCTTGGAGTGGTCCATGATGGTCTGCTTTATCATCACGACCGTGGCCAGGTCACCTCCCCGGGGCCCGTCGTGGGCCAGCTGGGGGTGGGCGGACAGCACGACGGCCAGGCATGCCGCCATCATGGCGGTGGCCTGGGAGGTCCCGGAACCGATGGCGTACCCGCCCCGGTAGTGGGCCGCGACCAGGTCCGCGCCGGGCGCGACGACCTCGGGCTTGTTGTGCGGGTGCCTGTCCAACAGGTTGCGTCCTCGGGAGGAGAATGGCGCAACCTCGCCGTCCTCGTCTATGGCCCCCACGCAGATCACGTTCCTGATCCTGCCCGGGTTGGACACCTCACCGTCGTCGTTCTCGCCGTCGTTCCCTGCTGCCGCGACGACCAGGATGCCGTTGTCAACGGCCTCGTTGATGGCAGCCTGGCTCTCGGTGCCGATGATGAGCTCCAGGTAGCTGGTCCTCCCCCCCAGGGACAGGGATATCACGTCGGCGCCGTCCCGGTAGTTGCCGTCACCGTTGGGGTCGATGCAGAACCAGATGCCCTGGGCGACCCTGCTGTCCGTCGATACGCCCTCGCTGTTCAGCACCTTCGCGATTATCAGGTCCACCTTGGTGGCTCCTCCAGGGATGACCGTCTGGGCTGCGATGAGGGAGGTCATGGCCGTCCCGTGGCCCTGGTCGTCATAAGGTTCGGACCTTCCGTTCACGAAGTCCTTCCACTCGACTATGTTGGCGTCCTTGAAGACCTTGTGGTCGGCATTGATGCCCGTGTCCACCACGCCCACCGTTATGCCCTGGCCGTGGAAGCCCGCGTCGTTGGCCTCGTTGAGCTGGGTGACCTCGTATGCCCACTCGGAACGGTCGGGGGCCGAGAACCATACCTGCCAGATGATGACGCCCAGCACGATCAGCACGATGGCGACTGCGATCAGCTTGACGTTCGGACTGGTGCCCATCCCACCCTTGGGCGCCCTTCGTACCGCCTCCATCTCCTCTCGGGTCAGGGGCTCGGGGCCTTCTTCCTCGTCCAAGTATGGCTCCTCCTCCGCGCTCATCGACCTTCCCTCCCGGATGGTTCCGGATATTCTTCTCCTTCAAAAAGGATATCCCTGCGGGGTTCAGTGGGCGGACTGGGGACCCACAGTACCATCGGTGATACCCGAGGCAATCAGTTTATGAACCCTCCACCCCTGGTGTGAACGATGAGCTCGGCCCCGCCCCCGCAGATTATGCCGCCAGGCGTCCAGGTCCAACCTCCTCCTGCGGAGCCCACCAAGGAGGAGCCATGGGGCTACGAGGACCCGCTGCTTTGGGCGGCGGGGAAGGCCCGGGTGTCCACCATCTGGGGAAGTGCCGCCATAGCTCTCTTCGTCTTCCTGTACGGGGTGGGCATGTACCTGCTGTTCACTGACCTCAGGCTGGACTTCGAGGTCGACAACCCCGGCTCTTTGGTCATTCTCTTCGTGACCCCGTTCTTCCTCTCGGTGGTCGCGGCGGTGGGCTCCTGGCGCCTGGCCAAGTACGTGGGCATCATGTCCAGGCAACCGCTGGCCCCCGAGGGGTCCAGGACCGCCCGGGGCGTCCTCTGGTTCTCGGTGTTGCTTTGGGCAATACTCTGGCTGGCATTCCTGGTCGCCATCTTCACCACCATCGACCAAGGGGCCGAGGACGACGGGTTCCCCTGGGGCATGGTCACATCGTTCCCCGCCTACCTCGGGCTGTGCATCGGCATCTACACCACCGGCGCAGCCTACTCCACCTGGTCCCGGAACAACAAGGTCGAGAGCCTGCTGATCATCGGCCTCGCCTGGGCCGCCTTCGCCATGTTCCTGCTCCTCCCCGCCGTAGTAGGCTCTTGGAACCTGGAGGCGGAGAACCCGGACGTCAACTGGGACAGCGTGGTCTGGTGGCTGAGGTTCGGGAGCCTGTTCCCCGCCGTCGCGCCCTGGTTGATAGTCTTCGGCCTCTACTTCGTCCACACCAGGAACATCCAGCTCCTGGAGGAGGAGCTCGAGGGGGATTCGGTGCCCCCACCCGTCGGGGCACCAGCTGGCACCACCGCCGCCGACTCGTGCCCATCCTGTGGAGGGAACCTCTCCGTCCACCCGAAGACGCTGGAGGTTTTCTGCGCGGCCTGCGGTTGGGGGCTCAGACCCGAGATGGAGGAACCACAAGTGGTGGACGCCTCCCCCGCCCCGACCCATTCTGATGACCTGTTCATAGAGCAGACGACCGGCACACCCGCGACCGATGCTGCCCCAGCATCGGCGGACCCTGGTTTCTGCGGTGACTGCGGTACCAAGCGGGCGGTGCTGTCCAAGACCGACCAGGTCTACTGTCCTGGATGCGGGGCTGGACTCTCGCCCCAGGTGGAGGGGGCCGATACAACCCCACCCCCGGCCCCGGCACCATCACCCACGGTCGTTCCATCACAACCGGTCCCACCGCAGGCCCCGCCGGCTCCCGCGCCGAGCCAACCTCCGAGGGCACCGGGCAACTGTCCCCTGTGCGGTGCGATGCTGGCCGTCCATCCGAAGACGGGGGATAGGTTCTGTCCTGCTTGTGGGGCAGGGCTTAGACCGGAGCAGTGATCGGCCCAGTCTCCACATGAAGACAAGGGGGTTATTCTCACAGAATGGGAAAAAAGAATCGAGTTGGAGAAGGGGTGCTGGCCAAATCGAGATAATGGCCTTTATGGCGATGGATACTCGTTGGATCGAAAAAACAGGGGTAGGGGGCCCCGGAGGGCCCCCCTGTTGGTAGGACGTCTACGGAAGGGCAGCTGCGATGCTGCCATCGGTCTCCCAGGGTCTCGTGTCCATGTCGCTGTGGGGGCTGGAGATTATCTCCAGGTCCTGGATCTCGTCGACCTGCTGGGGAAGTCCCAGCTCATCGGTGGAGGGAGCCTCCACGTCCGAGAGCTCCTCCAGCGGGGGAAGTTCGTCCTGGGATTCGGACAGGGCCTGCACGCCCTCGTCCTCGAACGTGACCTTGCCGATCTCGTAGTAGGTCACCTTCTCCGGGTTGCCGTCGCTGTCAGCGTCCACGTACTCGAACGCCTGGGCGATCTCCACGCCCGAGGTGGTCTCCAGGTGCCGCCAGGCCTTGATCGACTCGGGGTTGCCGTCGCCGTCGGCGTCGATCCACTCGGCCGCCTCGACTATCTTGCCCTCGTCGCTCACGGCCCAGGCCAGGACGCCGATCTTCTCGGGATGCCCGTCACTGTCAGCGTCGGTCACCTCGATGCCGCGGGCGGCCACCAGCTCGTCGCCGACCTTGACGCCCTCGAAGGCCTTGATGGTCTCGGGGTTGCCGTCGCTGTCGGCGTCCACGTACTCGAGGCCGCGCACGGCGACGGAGCCGTCGTCGTTGGCCGCTAGGGCCAGGTACTCCACGGTCTCGGGGTTGCCGTCGCTGTCAGCGTCCACGTACTTGAGGCCCTCCATCGCGATGGCCCTCATGCCGACCCTGACCGCACGGGCGGCCTCGATCAGCTCGGGGTTGCCGTCGCTGTCAGCGTCCACCAGGTGGGCGTAGGCCACGTAGTGGACCCGTAAGAAGCGGGCCTCCTCGTAGAACACGACCTCCTCGGGGTTGCCGTCGGAGTCCGCGTCCGCGTAGGTCAGGAAGCGCTTGCCCCAGGTGTTGGGCCCAAGCACCAGCTCCTGATACGCCTCGAAGGACTCGGGGTTGCCGTCGGAGTCCGCGTCCACCAGCTTGGCCGCCTCGGTCCAGGTCATGGTGTCCCACTGGCCGACGGAGTAGAACTCGATCAGCTCGGGGATGCCGTCGGAGTCCGCGTCAACGTAGTTCAGGTAGCGCTTGGCCCACCTGGTGTCGGACTCGGTGTACTCCTGGTAGGCCTCGAAGGACTCGGGGTTGCCGTCGGAGTCCGCGTCGATGTACTCGGCGGCGCCGACGTACTTGCGCATCTCGTCCTCGGCGATCTCGTAGGCCACCAGCCTGTCGACGGTGCCGTCGGAGTCCGCGTCCTTCGCCTCGATGACGCGGGTCCAGGTCGCGCCCTCGGCGGTCTCGCCGGTCTCGGCGGCCGTCACGCTCTCGGGGTTGCCGTCCGAGTCGGCATCGATTATCTCCACGCCCCGCTGCCAGGTGGTGGCGGCGGTCGAGAGTTCCTCGACCATCTCGATGTCCTCGGTCGGTTCCGTGGTCTCAAGGAGGGTCTCCATGTCCTCCTGCACGTCCTCAGCACCGACCAGTGACGCCACGGGCGCCAGGGCCATGAGCAGGACGAGGGCTACGACGGAGACCTTCATCAGTGCGTTCCTCATCATTTTCACCTCAGCGGGGCATCATGCCCCAACGAGGTCTGTTTGGGTCCTCTTCCCTTATATGCGGAATTAGACGTATGTCGAAAATTTGGTCATCTCTCGAACGGAGGACCGACCTCAGTCCGGGGTGCCCTGCGGCCTCCCCGTGGGACCCGCTTCAGGAGCCTCCATCGACAGGTCCAACCACAGCTCGCTGAAGGCGTCCACCTGGTCGAAGGGGGCGGGGCGGTACAACATGAGGAGGCGGGCCACACCCCTCCTGTCTGCCAGGTGGTAGCCCTTACCCTCCCCCGCGGACCTCTGCACGACGATCCGGGCCTTGACCAGCTTCTTCATGTGGTAGGTAAGCGTCGAGGGGGCGCAGCCCAGGTGCTCGCACACGTCCTTGTGCTGTGCGTTCCCCGAGGCAAGGAGGTAGACCATTATCCGCAGCGGCATGGGCTGCCTCATCATGCCCAGGACCCGCTTGTCCTGGGAGGTCAGCCTGTCCACGTTCGAGCCCTCACCAGGCGCCTGGGAGGCGAAGAACCGGGTGTAGCCCCCCTGGTCGACGCTGACGATCAGCTCGCTGGCCATCAAATGGTGGAGGTGGTACTCCACCAGGTTCACGTGCATCCCAAGCTGCCGCTGGATCTCCCGGAGGTGAAGTCCGGGCTGGGAGAGGACCAGGTTATAGATGGCCCTCCTGGTCTCCAGTTCTAGCAGCTCAGGGACGGTCATGGGTGACCCTCATCGCTTCAAGGTAGCGAAGTACAGCATCAGTAGGACCACCAGGTTCAGGAGACCGACCCCAACGAGGGTCGCCTCCGGGTCCGCTTCCGGCGTGTACAGGTAGAAGAACAGTACCACTCCCACCAGGAAGAACGCTATGAAGGCAACGAAGGTGAACATGATCTTCGAGTTGCCCGTCCTCCTGTAGGAGCGAAGGGAGATGGGCAGCAGGGCCAGGGAAAGGATTATTATGCCCGCTGCCACGAAATCGAGGAATGCCATCGGCCCCACCTCCTCCGTCTATTGTCTTGCCGTACCTATAACCCTATTGGGCCCCCCCGGGGGGGGAGCCCGGGGGGTTTTGGGGAGGATACCCCACCTGGTGCGGTGGGGCCGCGTTCGGTCCCGTCGGGGGTGTCTGGGGAGGTACCTGTGGAGGGACCTGCTGGTTGGCCTGGGGGGGCATCTGGGTCGGGGGGTTGGGAGGTCGGGGGTCTGCACCCGCTGGGGCGTGGAGGACCTCCGCTTGTACCAGCGGATGCCCACTACCATGCCCACGAAGACGAATGCGGACAGCATGAAGACCCCGATGTTCCCACGGACCAGGCTCTGGAGGACCACGGGGATGTCCTCGAAGGCGAACCCCAGCTTGGGGTCGTGGACGATGGTGTCCGCACGACCGTAGGTGAAGGCCACGTACTTCAGGTCGATCCTGGTGGTCTTCTCCTGGGTCCACTCGAAGCCCGAGAACTGGGCCAGGGTGGAGTGCTCGACGGTGGTGTCCACTCCGTCCAGGGTCGCGTTCTTGTACCAGGTGAAGTAGCCCACGCCCTCGCTGACGTCGCCCATGTCGAAGTAGAGGCCGTCCTCGTCGACCTGGGTCTGCCAGTCCTCGTAGGTGTCGTGGAGGCCGGTGTTCCAGTTGGCGTTCGCCGAGGCCACGATCGAGCAGAGGCCAAGGATGCTGTCCTCGGACGCGTACGGGTAGTCCTCTATCACGAAGTCCAGCTTGATGGAGTAGGGGGAGAGGACCAGGTCCTCGGACAGGATTATCGAGTTGGACACGTGCATGTAGACCGAGAATATCTCGTCGTTGGTGGTCGCCACGACGTTGATCTCCGTCGAGTCCTGGGGGCCGCTGATGCGCTCGTGGACGACTGGCTTGTATCCGGGCCTCTCTAGCCAGATCACCGTCTCGTCGGACTCGCCCGTCTGCTCGTAGAACCCTTCGCGCTCGTCCAGGTCCGCGTGCAGGGGGAGCACCGAGATCACATCGTCACCGTCCTCGCCGTTGTTGCCGCCGAGGGTGAACTTGCCGTCGCCGTCGTCGATGAACTCGACCACGCAGAAGGGGGCCATGAAGGTGCCCGTCGCGTGCTCGAGGTCGTCGAAGTTGGTACCGCCGTGGCCGTAGAGGACGCCCACGCCGAGACCCTTGTCATCGTCGCCCTTGGTGTCGATGGCGAACACGACGAAGTCGCTGCCCTCGGGGGTCTGCTTGGCAGAGATTATCGTCGCCTTGGTCGCCGTGTACTCTTCCATTATCGCTCGTCTGTAGTAGAACTCCTCTGCCTCCAGGTCCTCGGCCGCCACGGTCTCCGCGGCAGCGGGCGATGCGAATGCCAGAAGCATCGCGAGAATCAGACCAGTTGCGAGAAGCTTGGTGATGGTTGCGCCGTTCATTCCGTTCACCTGCGCCTCTCTTTGCCCATTTTGCATATATACCCTTTATTGGACATCGTTCGAACGCGAGAACACCTCGTTCGAGGATTGACCAACGCGGAGGGTCGCTGGCTACCAGGTGAAGATGTCATTGAGCAGGTAGGCCACGTTCATCCTGAGCTCCTGCTTGGTGCCCGTGTTGGAGATGACCACGTCAGCCTCCTCCATGACCTCTCCCAGGCCCCACCCCAGCTCCCTCTCGTCCCGCTCGCGGAAGGCCTCCTCGCTGGCCGTGTCGTCCTCCCGACCCCTTCCCATCACCCGCTCCATCCGGACCTCGGTGGGACATTGGATGTGCACCAGGACGAAGTCCCGTCCCAGGGCGTTCTTGAACACCCTGAGCTCCGCCAGGCTCCGGAGCCCGTCGATGACCACCAGCTTCGCGTCGGGGTCCACCTTCTTCAGCGTGTGCCGGGCCCAGACGTCGGGCCCGTGGCTCTCCCTCATCTCATTGGCGATCCTGCCGACCACCTTGGCCTCCAATGGCAGGTCCCTGCGCTTGACCTCGTCCCAGACCGAGTCCCCCATCCTCAGGACCTGGATACCCCTGTCGGCGGCCACCTTCACCGCCGCCGTCTTACCCGAGCCGGGCATGCCGGCGAACGCCACGATCTTGATGCGCTCATCCCCATGATGATAAGGGTCTAGCCACCGAAAATACGTTTCGACGGCCCGTTCGCCCAGCTGGAACCTGAATAGAAAACCATAATACGGTTGGCATTATTGTGGCCACGACGCCCATGAACAGGCCCGCTGGACCCTTGGTGACCGCCGCCATGACGATGGCGATCGTCCTTCTGCTCGTGCCCTCCGCCTCCGCGGAGTGGCCAATGGACGGAGGGAACTCCGAGCACGCGGGCGAGCAGCTCACGCCGCTCATAGGGCCCGCGAACCAGTGGGAGGTTACCGTGAACGGCGAGCTCCTGTGCCCGCCCGCCACCGCCTACAGCAAGCTTTACATCGGGACCTCCGACGGGTACCTCAAGGTGCTGGACGAGCGGGACGGCCACCTCCTCTGGGAGGTGAAGCTGGGCGTCAGCATCTGCGCGACGCCCCTCATCGAGTCCCAGACGGCCTTCGTGCCCGTGGACGACGTGCTCCACGCCGTCGACCTGAACGACAAGGAGGACAAGTGGACCTTCCAGGCGGTGGGCGCGCTCCGGGGCTCTCCGATCCTCTACGACGACCTCATCTACGTAGGGTCCGAGGACAAGCGCGTCTACGCCGTCGACAAGTACACCGGTGACCTGGACTGGTCCCTCAAGCTGGACGACGTGGTGGCCACCACCCCCTCGGTCTCGGGCAACACCGTTGTGGTGGGCACCGAGGGCGGCACGGTCTACGGCATCCACAGGAACGACGGGGAGGAGCTCTGGAGCACGGACGTGGGGTCCCCCGTTTCCACGGCGGCGTGCATCTCCGGGTCCACCGCGATGGTGGGGACCTTCGGTGGTCGCGTACACGGCCTCAACATCGGTGACGGGGAGCTGGAGTGGACGTACCCCAACCCAGCGGAGCCCGCCCTGGACCCCATCCTGACGACGCCGGTGACCAACTCGGGCCTGGTCTACTTCGGGGCCGACGGGCTCTACTGCCTGGAGGTCCGCAACGGCCTCAGGGCGTGGCACCACGCCACCGGCGACACCGTCCGCGGAACGCCCGCGCTGGTGGAGAGCTACCTGGTCTTCGGCTGCTACGACGGGCTCATCAGGTGCATCGACAAGAACACCGGCAGGGTGATCTGGAGGTACTCCTCCGACACCATCTTCCGCTCGTCGGTCTCCATCGACTACGACAAGGCCTTCATCGGTGGCCGTGACGGTAAGCTCTACGCCCGGTCCATCCTCAACAGCAAGGCCCCCGTGGTGAACGCCCCCTACGTGCTGGAGTCGGAGGCCCACGACTCGGTCCTGTTCGAGATCTCGGCCAGCGACCCGGAGGGCAACCTCCTGACCTACTCCTGGGACTTCGGTGACGGCAACTCCAGCAACGAGGAGAGCCCCCTCTACGCCTACCCCGTCCCCGGGGAGTACACCGTCGAGGTCACCGTAAGCGACGGGACCAAGAACAAGAAGCACACCATCACCGTCATCGTCAACCCATTCGAGACCACGACCACGGAGGGGGACGAGGAGGGGCTGTCATGGGCCATCATCGGCGCCGGTGCGGCAGGAGCGGCGATCCTCATCGTCATCGTGCTCATCCTCTTCATGAGGACGAGGGGAGGCCGCCCCGAGGAGATGCCAGAGGAGCAGGCAGAGCCCGACCACGGGGTCGATGGGACATTCGACGGGTCCACCGTTCCAGCGGAGGATGAGCAGACCCAGACTGTATGGGAGGAGGGGAAGATATCATGACCAGGATCGATGGGCGTAGCGCCCTGCACCTGCGGGAGATCAATGTAGAGACCGGTTTCATCGAGCAGGCGCCCGAGTCGGTGCTGCTGTCCATGGGACGCACCAAGGTGCTCTGCACGGCCACCGTGAACGAGGGCGTGCCCAAGTGGCTGGAGAACCGGTTGCCCCCACAGGGCTGGGTCACCGCCGAGTACAGCCTGCTCCCCCGGTCCACCAACACCCGGACCCACAGGGAGAGGAAGGGCGCTGGCGGCAGGACACAGGAGATCCAGCGTCTCATCGGCAGGTCCCTCCGTGCGGGGGTCGACATGAACCGCCTGGGCGCCCGCTCCGTCATAGTGGACTGCGACATAATCGAGGCCGACGGTGGCACCAGGACCGCCTCCATCACCGGGGGATGGCTCGCCCTCGCCCGGGCCATCAAGCCCATGGTGGAATCCGGTGAGATCCGCAGGGACCCCCTCATCTCCCCCGTGGCCGCCGTGAGCGTGGGCCTGGTGGACGGAGAGGCGCTCTTGGACCTTTGCTACGAGGAGGACTCGGTGGCGGACGTGGACATGAACGTGGTGATGAACGGCAAGGGTGACCTGATAGAGATACAGGCCACCGCCGAGGGGCACACCTTCTCCCGGGCCCAGCTGGAGAACCTCCTCGACCTGGCCCACAGGGGCGTGGACCAGCTCATCGAGGTCCAGAACGAGTACCTCTGAGGGGGACGCTCAGGCGAAGTCCTCCAGTCGACGCTGGGCCTTCGCCTCCTTGATGTGCTGGGCCTTTTTGTGCCATTCCTTGAGCCTCACCCTTGATGTGACCGTCTCGACGGCGGCGTCTATCGAGTCGACCGTGCTGGCCGGTGACCTCATGGCCTTCCTCACGCCCTCGCGGATGACCCATACGCCCAGGGGCGCCCAGTACTCCTCGGTCACCTCCCTGTAGACCACCACCGACGCCTGCCGATGGATGGCCGAGAGGTGCTCCAGCACCGCCAGGCGAGCTGAGTAGTACGCGCCGGTCACGTTCCTCGCGTAGTCTGACCGGCCACCGTATCCCTCCCTGTCTCCCACCATCATGTCCCCGGCGGCCCAGAGCGAGCCCCTCAGCCACGCCTCCAGCATCTCGAACTCCCAACGCCTGGGCAGGAGGATGACGTGGAAGTGGTTCCCCTTGAGCTCCGAGCTGTGGACCCTGGGCTCGCCCAGCTCCTGCATGCCCCGGACGTCCTCGGCCAGCCTCTTCGACAGGATGTCGTCCACCGCGGTGATGGACCACCTGGTGGGCACGAGCCTCCTGGTCGTTGCCTTCCCAAGCAGGCCCAACGAGAAGAGCCGGAGGATGTGGTCCTCTCCCACCCCCGAGCCGTAGAGCTCGTTGGCGGCTACTGTGGCAGTCGCGTCGGTGTCACCCACCAGGGCGTCCACCTTGCGGGGCACGATGGGGCGGCCCACCACGCGACCTCGCTCCGCAGCGACGCCCGGGCCCATGGGCGCGGCGAAGGGGTCGAGACGCGCCGCGAGGGTGGCCGGCGGAGCCTTCGTCAGCTCCACCTCGGTGTCCACGGGCCGGGTGCTTAGGGCGACCTCCCGGGCCAGGTCGAGGATACGAGGCGGGGTCCTCCTGACCCTCACCGGGGAGGACTGCCTTGTGTGGAAAAGGAGGGACCGGTACGCCACCACGTCCTCGATGGGGGCCGCCACCAGGTCGTCCACGGTCCCAAGGACGGGAGCCTCCGACACCGCCTCCGTCGGTGGGACCAGGGGTCCCACCCCGACCCTTGGGTAGCCGTACTGTCCCACGAAGACGTCCGGAGGGGAGGGGCCCTCGATGAGACGGCCCAACGGTCGCGTCCGCGGGATCCGCTCCCGGACGGTGTCAAGCAGCTCGCACCGCCCCTGGTGGCACATGTCCCGTACGCCCCGGCACTCCAGGCAGAAGGGGTAGACCATCGGCCAACATATGGGTGTGCGGGGTATCAAACCTTCGACGGGGGTGGGTGAAGATGGCCCGGGATGGGGCATTATCACGGGAAGGATAGGCCTCGCGCCATCGGTGAAATGGTCGACCAAGAGGGGTGGCTCCCAACCCTCTTCTCAGAATATCTCAGATATTCTGTTCTAAGAATCTCACGAAAAGGTATTAATGCGCCAGCCCGTTATTCACCCTTGGCAGAGGGAGCGCTGGCGCCCTCTTCTGTCCATGGAGCATATGGTGGTGCCGTGAATCTGCCAAGCGGACGTCTGTTGAGGCGCGGTGTGGGAGGCCCGCGTGCCCTGGAGGAGCTGATAATCGGTGCAAAGGAGGACTCCTTCAGCGGCTTCTTCAGGCTTCAGATGGGGAAGGGAAGGAACCGTATCGAGGGGGCCCTGGTCTTCAAGGATGGCGAGGGGATGTTAGCGAACTACAGAGGCCCGGAGGACGAACTGGAGGGCTCATCCTCGCTACCGTACCTGCTGGAGTTGGCCAACGACCCTGCAACGAGCATCGAGGCGCGCTCCTTCGCGTTCAAGAGCTCGACCGTGGACGTGGACCAGCTGGTGCGCCTGTTCCCTGAGGCCCTGGTCCGTGACCACGAGCTGGACCCGAAGGTCCTGTACTCCTCCGCCATCGAGAACGTTAGGGCGACCGCCGAGGCTCCCCCGGCCGTAGATGACGAGGGTCTCGAGATCCCCCTGGAGGACATGGACGAGGAGGCCCTCGCGAAGGGGGAGGAGCTGGAGAAGCGCATCACCGAGCTGGAGGCCCTCCGTGCGAGCTTAGCGGCTGATGACGAGCAGCTCAAGGACCTGCAGCGGGAGAACGAGGAGCTTCGGAACGAGCTCAAGTCCATCAAGGACAGCTCCCTATCAGTAGTCCAGTACATGCAGACCCGACCTAAGGGAAAGGCCGCGGGGACGGGCCTCAAGATCGTGGACCTGATGGGCACCCGAGAGCGGAAGTTCGAGGAGTGGAAGGAGCTCAAGGTGGCCGAGAACCTCCAGGCGGAGAAGAAGAAGCTCTCCGAGGAGAGGCAGGAGCTGGAGAGCCGTCGCATCAACATCGAATCCATGGAGGCCCACCTCAAGGAGAGCCAGGACGACCTGGAGCACCAGATCGCCCGGCTCGAGCAGGAGAAGGAGGAGCTGAACACCATCTGGAAGCGCCTGGGTCAGGAGACCCAGACCATCATGGAGTCCGAGCAGAAGATGGACGTCCGCACCAAGGAGCTCTTCGACAGGGAGAAGGAGCTGATCGCGAACGAGACCTCCGTCCAGGAGAGGGAGGAAAGGATCGAGGCTGACGTCGTCCGTATCCAGAAGGCCAGGGACGAGATGGAGCGCCTGAGGAAGGCCCTGGATGAGCGGGAGAAGGAGCTGGACAACAGGTCAATCCGCCTGGCGGAGCGAGAGCACAACGTGGATGGCACCAGCGCTGAGCAGACCGGTCTCGAGGAGTCCTTGGGACGCCGGAAGGCCGAGCTGGACGGAAGGGAGGCCTTGTTGGACGAGCGGGAGGACCAGCTCAGGTCCGAGGAGAAGAGCGTCAAGAAGAAGGAGGACGAGCTCCTTGAGCTGGGCTCGGAGCTGGACCTGAAGAAGGGAAGGCTGGACGACCTGGAGAGCCAGCTGTCACGAAAGGAGGCGAAGGTGGAGGCCCTGGACGACGCCCTCCAGAGGAAGGAGCTTTCCCTCAAGGAGCGGGAGAAGGGCCTGGACGAACGCCAGGGCGAGCTGGACGCAATCAAGGCGGACCTGGAGACCCGCCGGCGCTCCCTCGACATGGACGCGGAGGAGACTGCCTCAGAGCTCAAGCGGGTCAAGGGCCTGGAGGAGGGGCTCAAGGCCAAGGAGGAGGCCCTCGAGGCGGACCGGGAGGACCTGAAGGCCGCCCAAGAGCGCCTCGCCAAGGACGAGACCAGGCTCCGCACGATGGAGGCCGAGACCGCAGCCAGGGGAGAGGAGCTGGAGCGAATGGAGCGCAAGTTCCTCCGGGAGTCCGCCAGCCTGGAGAAGAAGATGGAGGGTATCGATGACATCAAGGAGGCCCTATCAAAGAAGAAGGTGGACATCGAGGTCTGGTCAGAGGACCTGAGAACGCTCCAGGACGACCTCCGGAAGAAGGACGAGGGCCTGGAGAAGAAGGCCCAGGACCTGGAGAAGGAGAGGGCCGTGCTGGAGGAGAAGCAGGCCATCCTCAAGCGCCTCAAGCGGGAGCTGGACTCCCGGGAGAAGAAGACCACCTCGCAAGAGGCCAAGCTGAAGAAGGCCAGCGACGTCGTGGAACGTCTGCAGGAGAAGCACAAGGACACCGAGGCCCGCCTGAAGGACGAGGAGAGGGACCTGAAGGTGCTCCACTTCAAGCTGGAGGAGAGGGAGAAGGAGCTGGACGAGATGCAGGCGGCGGCCGAGGAACTGGAGGGGAAGGCCCAGGACCTGATGGACAAGGGCACCAGGAGGGCCGAGGGCCTGAGGATCAAGGAGCGTTCCCTCGACGAGAGACAGGAGGAGCTGGACGGGCTGGAGAAGGACCTGGAGAAGGAGAGGGCTTCGCTGGAGAAGGACCGGAAGAGGTTGGAGGCCGACGAGGACAAGGCCCGTCAGGAGAGGATGAACCTGGACGCGATGGCCAAGGCACTGGCCGAGCGCGAGGCCGCCCTGGCCAAGCGGGAGAAGGAGCTGGATGGAAGGGAGCGGGCCCACACGTCCAGGTCCAAGGAGCTCTCGGAGCTTCGGGACCTCCTGGAGGAACTATGAACAGGATGGGGCAGGTGACGAGGTGAAGGGTTGAAGCTTCCGAAAGGGATCAAGCGGATGAGGGCCCCCGCATCGGAGGAGGGTCTTGCCAAGTCACTGGACCTGGCCACCGCTGGCACTTTCAACGGCTACATACGCACCACAGCCCCGAAGGGGGTGAAGGAGGCGAGCGTCATCATCTTCATGGATGGCAGCGCGAGGATAGCCGTGTTCCAGTCGCCCCAGAGGTCCCTCTACGGAGCCGATGCCCTGCACGAGGTCAAGCGCATCGCCAAGGACCCCAAGTCGACCATCCGGGTCGAGGAGTTCCTCGCCCAGAACCTGGACGAGGTCGGCGTCATCGTGAATAAGATGAGGAAGGCCCACGTGGAGGCCATCGACATCGAGAAGGTCCTGATGGAAGTGGACGTGGAGGTGGAGCCGTCAGAGGCCGAGGTCGTCGAGGAGAGGGAGGAGAAGGAGGAGGAGGAGCCGGAGGCCAAGGTGGGGTCCGTCAGGGCAAAGGTCACCGAGCGTATCGCCCGTTCCCAGGAAGCCTCCGTCAAGGACGATGACGAGTTCCTCAGAATGATGAAGGAGGCCGGGATGGCCCCTCCCTCGGACGACGAACCCATGGATGACGAGGTCAACCAGTACATCGCCGCCTTCGAGGACTTCATCCAACGTTCGGGAGAGGATGAGACCGGGGAGGTCACTGTCGATGTCACCGCCGAGCTGACGACGGCCGTGGACGACATCCTCGAAGACATGATGGCCGCCGCCTCCGACGACCCTGAGATGATGGAGTTCATCGAGGGGCAGCGGGAGCGCATCCTGATGAAGGTCGCCTCCATGGAACCATCCCTCACCGCCAGGGATCGTCACGAGCGGCTCTCCGAGCAACAGGTGGCCCTCGAGCACATATCCACCACATTCAGCGAGGTGCTCGCCGCCTCCGAGGCGGAGGCCGAGCGGCGCCGCACGGAGCTGGAGAAGAGAAAGAAGGAGGGAGACGCAGAGGAACTGGAGGGGGAGACCAAGGAGCTGGATGATGAGCAGGAGAGACAGGCCGGTCTGCAATCCATACTTGAAAGGGTAATGGCCACCCACCAGGAGCGCCTCGACGGAGCCGAGGTCGACATGCTCGACGAGGAGGCGGAGATCGAGGCCGAGGAGAGGGCCAAGGAAGACAAGGAGAAGGAGCAGCTGGACCTGGAGGCTGCGAAGGCCGAGTTCCTTGCCGAGATGCGCTCCAGGATCAAGAGCGTCGCGGATGACAACGGGGCGACGCCCTCCGAGGGCAAGGTCGAGGAGGCGGTCCACGGTGTCGCTGACGACATCCAGGAGAAGGTCGAGGAACTAGAGCAGGAGCAGGACGCACTGGTCAAGGAGCGGGCCGTCCTGGAGGGCGAGGCCGAGGCGCTCCAGGAGAGGGTGGACTCCATGTCAGTGGACATGGAGGTGGAGGTCCAGGCCCGCCTTCGTGACCTGGAAGATAAGGAGGCCGAACTGGAGAGGAGGTCCGCCGAGTCCAAGGAGCTGGAGAAGCGCCTCGAGGCCGAGCGGACCAAGGTGGAGAAGGACCTGGACAAGGCCAGGTCCGAGCTGGAGAGGTTCGAGAAGATGGACACGGCCCTCAAGGAGAGGGAGGACCTGCTCACCGTCCGGGAGAAGGAGCTGGACGGCAAGCACACCGAGGTCGACGGTCTCAAGGAGCACCTGGAGGAGGAGATCGCCACCCGGGCCAGCGCGCTGGAGGAGAAGGAGGCGAGGCTCAAGGCCATGGAGAAGGAGCTCCTCGACAAGGAGAACGACATTGACAAGTCCCTTGAGACTTTGAAGAGGGAGCGCGAGGAGGGCGTCGAGGCCGACCTCAAGAAGGTAAAGGAGCTGGAGAACGAGCTCAAGACCCGTGAGGGGGAGTACTCTGACACCATAGCCACCATGGAGAAGGTAGTGGAGGCCCTGCAGGAGGAGCTCAGGGACAACCTCGACAAGGTGGAGGCCCTCGAGGGTCAGCTGACGGCCCTCCACGAGACCGAGGAGAAGGTGAGGGAGCTAGAGGAGCAGCTGGCCTCAATCCCGGAGGGAGGCGAGGGCGCCTCCGATATGGACAAGGAGGAGCTGCGCAAGCTCCTAGCCTACCTTGACGACCTGCTCTCGAAGCTGCCTGAGAAGGAGATCGAGAAGTTCAGCAAGACAGAGTACTTCGAGCTATACGGAAGGATACTGGACAGGCTTGGGATATAGGGGGGAAGACGTCGGTGGGACTCCGGGACAAGGCTTCCAAGATGAAGAAGGAAATCAAGGAGGAAGCCCCGGACAAGGGAAAGAACGAGGCACCAGCGAAGGCCAGCGATGAGGTCCCGCCAGAGGAGATAGAGCCCGAACCCATCGCCGCGAAGCCGGAGAAGGAACCTCCCAAGAAGGACAGACCAAAGAAGGGCAAGTCGAAGAAGGGCAAACCCAAGAAGGAGAAGCCCAAGAAGGAGAAGCCCAAGAAGGAGGAGCCCAAGAAGGAGGAGCCCACGAAGGAGGAGCCCAAGAAGGAGAAGCCCAAGAAGGAGAAGCCCAAGAAGGAGAAGCCCGAGGAGAAGGAAGCAGAGAAGACCAGACCCAAGACCTCTACCAGAAGGGCTAGCCTTCGGGACCTGGCGGCCAAGGCCAGGGCAGAGGTCGAGGACGTTGAGCGCCTCAAGGAGAAGCTAGAGGGTCTGGAGAGGGACAACGAGAGACTCGAGGGCGAGCTTAAGGCGTCCGGGGACCTGACCGGCCATCTCAAGGAGGCCAGCGACCGCATCGAGGAGCTGGAGGAACGGCTCAAGGACCTGGATGCCTTGGAGAAGGACATGTCCACGGCAGAGAAGGGCGCCGAGAAGGCCAGGAAGGAGGTCGAGGAAGCCGGAGCTCGCATCGAAGAGCTGGAGAGTAGCCTTGAAGAGGTCACAAAACGGGCGGAGGAGCTGGAGGAGCTCGCCGACAGGAAGGGTGATCTGGACAAGGATCTTGAAAAGGCGAGGGAGATAGCGGAGCAGGCCCGGGCGGATGCTCAGGAGGCCGGGGACCAAGTGACCAAGCTGGAAAAGGACCTGGAGGGGGCCATCGGTAGGGCAGAGGAGCTCCAGGCCAGGACCGGCGAGCTCGAGGAGATGAGGACCCAGCTCGAGGCCAAGGCTGCCGAGGGGGAGGAGATTACCAAGAGCCTTGATGAGGCCAAGGCGGAGGTGGAGGGTTCCAAGGAGAGGATCAAGGAGCTGGAGAAGGACCTGGAGTCGACCAACACGAAGATGGAGGAGCTGGTGAAGGTCAGCAAGGACGCCAAGGAGGCGAAGAAGGGTCTCGACGCTGCGCAGGGGAAGGTGAAGGAGACAGAGGACCGGCTCAAGGAGATGGAGACCGCGCTGGAGGCAGCGAACGCCCGCATCACGGAGCTGGAGGCAGAGCTCAAGGAGCTCACGAAGACTGCCAAGGACGCCAAGATGACCCAGGACCAGCTCGACAAGGCCAGGACCGAGGGCGAGGAGGCGACGGCCCGGATAAAGGAGCTGGAGGCGGAGCTGGAGAATACCCTGGAATCCTCCCTTGAGGCCACCAAGGCCAGATCCGATGCCGAGGCACGCATCAAGGAGCTGGAGGCACGCATCGAAGAGATGGAGACGGCCCTATCCCAAGGCGCCGACGAGGCTCAGGCCGCCCTGGAGCGAAAGGAGAAGGAGCTGGCGAGGGCCAACGCCGAGATCGAGGGCGTGAAGGAGCAGCTCAAGGAGGCGAAGAAGGCCGTCAAGGAGGACATCAAGGGCATCCAGGAGGAGCTGAAGCGGTCACGCAAGGAGCTGGAGGCCGCGGAGAAGGAGAAGGACTCCCTCCAGGTAAGGCTGGACAGCATGGAGGAGGCGACCAGGGAGGAGATAAAGGTCATCCAAGAGGAGCTGGAGAAGGCCAGGGAGGAGACGGAGACCGCCATCTCGGAGAAGGAGCAGCTGATGGAGAGGATCGAGGAGGGGGACGTCAAGGCATCGGAGGAGTTCGAGGAGCTCAAGGGTAAGTATCGTACGACTAGGAAGGAGCTCCGCGATAAGAAGGACGAGCTCTTGGAGATGGAGGAGAAGGCCAACAAGCTCCAGGAGAAGGTCGTGGAGCTGGAGTACGAGCTCACGGGCGCCGAGTCCGAGGTCGAGAAGCTCCGGTCGAGCAGCGAGGAGATTGCAGCGGAGACGGAGAGCGAGCTGGAGAGGACCAAGGAGGAGATGGCCAACCTCGTGGAGGAACGGGATTCACTCCAGGGGGAGAAGGAGAGGCTACAGGAAGAGCTCAATGCCATGGAGGCCGAGCTGGAGAAGATGGTTAGCGAATCCAAGGTCGCTGACGACCGGACTAGGACCATCGAGAAGGACCTGGGGACCCTCGAGAAGGAGAGGGAAAGGCTCCAATCGCTCAAGGAAGAGCAGGAGGCGAGGGAGAAGGCCCTCCGGGAGGAGATCAAGGAGATCATGGACAAGCTGGATGCCAGTAGCGCAGAGGTGGAGGAGCTCAGGTCCCAAGCAGAATCGCTGGAGGAGAAGGGAAAGGTCGAGGTGGTAGAGAAGGAGACCGCCCTCAAGAAGGACATCGCCCAGGTCAAGCGTTCGGCAACCATGGAGAAGAAGAAGCTGAAGAGCCGGGCCGAGGAGGCAGAGGAACGCATAATTGACCTCGAGAAGGAGCTCGGCGTGGTCCAATCTCAACTGGTGGAGACCATCGAAGCGAAGGAGGAGCTGGAGACCAAGCTTGACGAGACCGTCAACGAACTCGGGGCTTACCGGACGAGGGCGGAGAACGCCGAGGAGAGGTTGACGCTCATAGAACAAGAGGTCACCAGCCTCGAGAACAGCCTGTCCGAGGCACTAGATGCCAAGGATGGCATGGACAGGGAGCTCAGCGAACACAAGGACACCGTGGAGTCGATGCGGATCCAGATGTCCGAGGCTGAGGAGGCCCAGGGGAAGGCCGAGGAGATGATCGCCGAGGCGAAGAGGCTGGAGCAGGAGGTCGAGGCTCGCGAGGCCGATCTCAGGAACAGCATGGAGAAGCTAGAGGAGGACCGCCAGCAGCTGGCATCCTCCAAGGAGGAGATGGAGGCCAGGGAGGCATCCATAAGGGAGCAGCAGAAGGAGCTCGAGAAGGTCCGTTCGACCACCTTCAAGGAGATGGAGGCCAAGCAGGCAGACCTGGACGCGACCATCTCGAGCATGCTGTCGGACGAGCGAGAGAGGCTCGAGGAGCGCAGGGCGGACCTGGACAAGCGCCAGGAGGAGATGGATGCTCAAGTCGCCGCCTTGGAGGACGGAGCGGCCCGTCTGGAGGAGCGCGAGGCGGCAATCTCGGAGAGGGAGAAGGAGCTGGAGAGCGCCGTCGCCGAGGCCAAGGCCCGCTCCGAGGAGCTGGACGGGATGGACGACCGGCTCGCGGAGTGGGAGAGGGAGCTGGAGGACCGCGGTTCCGAGCTCGACGAGGCCGAGAAGAAGCTGGAGAGGCACGAGCGGCGGCTGAAGGATTGGGACGTGAACGTCGACGACCGGATCAAGGAACTGGACCAGCGGGAACAGGAGCTGGAAAGGACCCAGAAGGCACTTAATGCCCTCCAGATGGAGCTGGAGGACCTCAGGAC
>JABAHP010000398.1_pt1 | contig 69256 bp, 107 predicted proteins | sample 7062081 | NCBI WGS metagenome assembly JABAHP01 (sample SAMN14534357, study PRJNA622989) | marine sediment metagenome | biome: marine biome [ENVO:00000428]; feature: marine pelagic biome [ENVO:01000023]; material: deep marine sediment [ENVO:00002113] | place: India: Gulf of Kutch | collected...
ACTATTATTCATTAAATTAATAATATTTTCACTTTTAATTTTTACATCTTCTTCTAATAATGCTTCATTTAATTTTTTATCTAATGTATTCATTTATCCTCCTTTATTTTAATAAAACAACCTTTGCATTCAAATTCTGAAATATGTGCTATATATTGTTTTCTATTTATTCGTGAAACAACTATTAATTCATTATGTCCTACTATGGCTCCTGTATCTTCATAAAACATACCAACGCATCCACCTTTTCGTAATTTATTTGCTAAACTTTCTGAAATTTCTATCATTATTTAACCTCCTTGTAACAAGCCTCCCGCCATTTTAACCAATTAAATCTATTGTTTTCTTTGCAACATATTTCACCTATTCTTTCAATAAACTCTTCTTGTAACTCATTATATTTAATTTTACTTATCATTTCAGCAAATACTTTAAAATGTTTTTTTGTCATTTTATTCCTCCTTATTTTTTAATAATATTTTTATTAAATTTTCTAATTCTTCTATCTTTTTTTCTTCATAACTTTTACCTAATTTATAAGTAATACTAGCTCCAATTGAACTATTTTTCTTGTGTTTTATATCATAAGTATTACATATTTTAATTTCAATTTTTTTAGTATCTATTATTCTTATATTTAATTCTAAATTTATATCAGTTTCTTCTAATTTATCAATCCTATTTTCAACATTTCCTATACTATTTTTAATTGTTGATACGCTATCAGCATTATTCAAAATTTTATTATCCAAAACTTTATCTGCAAAATATCTTTCACTACCTTCTTCATTTATTTTTTTATATAACTTTTTATCTTCTTGATATCTAGTGTATGTTTCATTATTTACTTTTCCATTAATAATATTATCACCTTGCATCCTTTGATATTGTTCATTAACAATTTGTCTTTGTAAATCATAATCACTTCCTTTAGCAATTCCAACCAGCAACAATAAACAAAATAAAGTTATTAATATATTTCTCATTTTAAACCTCCTATACGTTTTTTATAAATACTAAAGCAAACATTATCCATATTGTTACCATTACTAACAACAAAAATATTTTAAATTTCCACATGGAAACCTCCTAGTGCTTTAAGTATATTTTAACCACATATTCTAAATGTATTTTAAGTAAAAATTCTATTATTTTTAGTTTCCATATTGGCAAGGACATTAATTCTATTATCATTAATCCGTTGGGGTCTCCGCCTTTCTTGTCGAGATGTTTGTCTTGTTTTTTCTTCATTTTGTTTACCCCTTTGCCTTGTTTTCACCCTTCCAATAATAGTATAATCGAAAAAACACGATCTGGCTACAAAAAAAATTATTTTTTTTAGGCAAATTTACCATTATAATACAAGGCTTTAATAGCCTTTAATGGTAAACCAGCTATTATTTAAAAAAGCCCAGAAATGCCCTACTTGCTGGCTTTCAATGCTATATTATATGTATATCTTACCTATTATATACGCCATTTATAAGTTTTTTCGACAAATATTCGTTAATTTCTTGTGATTTACCCTTTAATTTACTGAATTGCTCTTTGGTAAGTTCGTCAGGATCTGTGTTTTTTGGTAGTGTAATAATATACACAGATAGGTGTAAAGATAGACTTTTGGCTTGTTTTATAAGGGCTTCATAGCCCTTTTCGTCACCATCAAAAGCTAAATATATCCTATTGAAATACTTGTTAAGTAAAGCTTCTTGCTTTTTAGATATTTTAATGCCAAATAAACCCACAACATTAAAGCCACGTTCCTTTAAATATAAAACATCCATTATACCTTCTACTACTATAACCTCTTTATTGTTTTTAACGTTGTTTATATTATATATTGTATCGCTTTTTTTAGCATTTTTAGGATATAATACCTTATCTTCATTTAAACCAGTAATATCTCTAGCTTCAAATAATATCATTTCTCCATTTTCATCATATATAGGTATTATAGCTCTATTACGATAAAAGCCTTTTGTACAAAATGTTATATCATGCTTTTGCAATGTATTTCTATTTATACCCCTGTCTTTAAAATACCTAAGCCCATAAAAAAAATCATAACATACATATTTGGGTATGCTAGCCTTTAAAATATATTTATCTTCTTCTTCTTGATTTAATTTTTTTAAAAATTTTTTATCTTGTCTTACTATTTCTTTTATTTGCCTATTAACTTGCTTACTATCAATAATTATGTCTCTTTTTATTCCAGCAAACTTATATAAAAAATTTATAGCTTGTTTATTGCTTATATTTTTAACTTTAGCAACTAATGTAATCAGGTTGCCCTTAGCTCCACATGTAAAACAATTATATAAACCATTTATTTTACTTATACCCCAAGAAGCCTTATTTTCTTTATGAAATGGACATAATGCCTGAACATCATTTTCTAATGGTTTTATACCTTCTAATTTTAGTTTATTTAATAATTTTTCAAGATCTATATTTTTAATATACTTTTCTATTTTCATACATACCTTCTTTTCTTTGTATAATATCTCTTATTTGGCATATTATTTGTTCAACTCTTTGTCTAGTAAATCCTAATTTATCTCCAATTTCGCCATAGGTATAACCTTGTTGTAAATATTCAAATATTTCTTTATGATATTTTTTATATAAAAATTTTTTATATAACATACATTCAATTCTCATTTCAATATTTTCAAAAGAACCATCTGGTATAATATCATATAAAGTTCTAATATCATCTTCTACATTATTATATTCATAATCTAAAGATGTTTTTTTCCATACTTGCCTTTTTTCATATAAGCTTAAAGTTAATATTTTAGTAAAAGAACGTTTCATATTATTTATTATATACGTTTTCAACTTTCCTTTTTTTGAATCATAACATCCTATATATTTCCATATATTCATATATACTATTTGCATAACATCATCAATCTCATATATAATATCTAAAATATTTTTATGTCTATTACAAAAATTTCTAGCACAAACATAAATATATCTATTATATGTGTCATATACTTTTTTAAATAGTTTCTCTTTCTTCTTCATTTCTATCATCCTTATCATTTAATCTCATTTTAGAAAAATTTGGATAACAAGTTATAGATGAAAATTTTCCCTCCCTACCTTTCATACATACTATTTTTAAAGTGCCTTCTTCTTCCATTTCTGGAGTTTGTATAAGCCCTAAGCCAAAATCTGCATCTTGTGAAATTTTATATGCATAACCTATATCTTCTGCTGTTAGCATTTTTTGTTTAGCACCCTTTTTTGTTAATTGGCTTGCTGTCCATATAGGTATATGCTTTTTACGAGCTAGACGTTTTAAATCTTCTGATATTTCACCCAATACTTGCCAATCATTTTTTGAACCATTAACTTGCCTATTTGGTATCATTAAATTAAGATAATCTACAACTAATAAATACTTTTTAGTTTTTAAAAAACGTTCAGCCTCTCTAAGTTTCATTTCTATTAAATTTGTATTAGCCCCTTCTGGTATATCTATAATATATATTTTTCCATATTTTTTAAACTTCTTCATTTTTTTAATCCATGATCTTATTTCTTCTTTACTTAATTCTTTTTTTCTAAATTTATTGGCATCTATATTTGATATTCTAGAATCTAATCTATATTCATATTGCATCTTACTCATTTCTATAGTTACAATAACTACTGGCAATTTAAGTTTTGCTGCATTTACAACAAAGTTTAATAATAATATAGACTTTCCTTTACCTGTACCACCTACAATTATTCCTAATTCTCCAGGAAATATACCGCCATAAAATTCATCAAATTTAGATAATCCAGATGGCACTCCAATATAATTTCCAAAATAAAAACTCTTATTTAAAAGTTCTTTACCTCTAGTGTTTATACCTTCTATATATTCACCCTCTCTAATAACATTATTTTCGCATTCTTGCCTAAGAAATGTTAATCTTCCTTGTAAGCGTTCAATAGCACTATCTATATTTCCTTCATTAAGTTGTTGGTTTGCATCATATACACTTACTAAAAATTTTCTAGCCTTATAACTTTTAACTATTTCGGAAATATAATATGGCAATTCATCATATTTAACGTTTTCTTTTAATATTTTATTTAATATTAGTTTATATCTTTCAATTTTACCTTTTCTCTTTAAAATATTATCTAAAAGTATTTCTTGTGTAGCAACTTTATTAAAATTATGATAATAATCTTGTAAAAAATGAAATATACTTCTATGTTCTTTGGAAGAAAAATATTTCTTTTTTAATTTATGTTCTATATAATGATAAGATTTATTTTCTATAAACATTAATTTAAGTATTTTACCTTCTATATCTATCTGTTTTAAATTCATATATCCCTTCTCCTTATCTTATCTCTTATTTTTAAAAACTTAATCATACAACTACATTTTTTAAAATTTATATATCCAGTTTTATCACATTTTGTACATTTTCCTACTATATTATCTCGTTGTTCCATTATTTCATAATGCAATAATTGCTCCTTCATCTCTTCTTGTTCTTTATATTCTTTAGAAGAATAATAATCATTAAGTTGACCAGCTAAAAAGTTTATAGATGATAATTTATTTTTATCACGCAACCACCTAATAAATTTAACAAATTGCAAAGAAGATAATCCCAATCTCTTTATTTTCATAAATTCAACACCTAATCTATTCTTAAAATATGTGTATTTTTTACCAGTTTTTAATTCATACTGTTCAATAAAATAATAAAACATATCCTTATAATTTAATTTGTCAAGTGGTTTATTCATTTCTAGAAATTATCTCCTTTAAAGTTTTATATGTTATACCATTACTAGCTGGTATATCAATTTTATCATACTTATTATCATCCATAATATGACTTAACTTTTTCTTATAACCTAAAATTTCTAATGTTCTATGTTCACAACCACCATTCATAACTAAATTAATAACTATTACTTTATCAGATTTTTGACCTATTCTTCGCTCGCGACCCCATCTTTGTTCTAATGTTGTCCACTTCCATGGCAAATCAAAATTTATAAGATAATGTGCAAATTGTAAATCTTGTCCATATTTTAAAACATCTGTACATAATAATATATTATGATCACTAGAATTTCTAAAATTACAAACCTTATTATATTTCTTTTTAGAATTATCACGTCCAGTTACTACAATAGATTTATATTTTATATTATCTTTTATTATATGTAACATTTTTTCAAATTCAGAAAATATAATTACTTTATTAGGATATATACTATCTAATATTTCTTTTAATCTTAATAATTTTCCAGAATGATTTTCATTTCCAACCAAAGCTGTACTATCACAAATTTCTCTTAAATATGTAAACTTACTTAATGCCTCAGAATTTATAACTTTATCTGCCTTTCCGGATTCTATTTCATCTAATAAATAATCCGTTGTTTGTTTAACCACAGCATCATAAAATTTAGCTTGTTTAGGTGTAAAATTTACATTATCATATTTGATAACCACTCTTGGTAAATCTTTTAATACATCTTCAACTTTATTTCTTATAAGAATAGGCTTTAATTTATTTACAAAATCAAATATATTTTTATATCCAATAATTTTACCAAAAAAATCTCTTCTTACATACTTACGTTCAAAATTTACTCTTCTACCAAATATATTAAAATTTAAATATCTAACGATGGAATACATTTCATCTAAATTATTTTCTATTGGTGTAGCAGTTAAAATATATCTATAATTAGTTTTTTTGTTTATAGATAATTTATCTATGCTACGCCTTATATTTGTGTCCCAATTTTTAAACACAGATGGGTCATCTAAAACTATCATATCCCATGTTTTTCGTATATATTTTATATCTTTACTTATAGATGTATAGCTTGTTATATACCAAAATGAATCTTTTGTATATAAAACTTTTCTATTACTTTTATCTCCATCAATTACTAAAACATCTGGATTTGTTGCAAATTCATTTATTTTATCTTTCCATTGATATTGCATATTATTAGGAACTATAACTAAAATATTTTTAATTTTATTATCATGTTTTAATTTTTCTCCCACAAATATAGTTTCTATAGTTTTACCTGAACCAACTGGATTAGAATTTAATGCTTGCTTTATACTTAAACAAAAAGATACATCACTTTTTTGAAATGGCAATAATTTTTTTTTAAGTATGCCTTTTTCATTTATCTGTTTTGCAGGACATAAATATATATATTGGCAAAACTTACATGAAAGCTTATTTGGATTAGGTGTAAAATCAGAACTTTTAACATTATCTAAATGTTCACTTATTTCTTTTAATGCTCTTATTTTATCATCTTTAGTTACATCAAAATATTTTTTAATTCCAGGTCTCAAAAAATGTAAACAAACCTTAAATTTTTCTTTTTTAAATTCACGTTTTAATAATGTAAATGCTATTTGATACATTATTAATTGTAAGTCAACCTTATTATTTATCCAATATTTTTTATTAGCAGTTGTCTTATAATCAACTATTTCATATCCGTAATCTGTTTTAAACACAGCATCTATTTTTCCAACAAGCATAACATCATTATTATTTTTATTTTTACAAGGTATATTAAATTCTATTTCTGTACAAATAGGTTTTTTTAAAAGATTATTTTCTTTTTGAAATGTATAAAATTTATTTAAAATAGGATAACCTTGCGTAAGTAATCTTTGATATTCACCATCCTTAACTTTTTCTATTTGTTGTTTAGATACTTCTTCATAAAAACAATTTTTCCACAATGAAGTTAAGTTTTTTCTATCAAAGTTATCACTATCATAAAATTTTTTAATACATAAATGTATTGCAGAACCAAATGCCCCATATATACTGGTTTTTCCTACAACTTTAATTTTATCTATGTAGGAATATTTATATCTAAGAGGACATTCTTGGAAAGTTCTAATTGCAGAATAGCTTATACTTTTCATCAACCATCCTTTTTATAGGCTATGGTTCTAAAACTATTTCTCCAACCTTATCAGGAAATAATTCATAAAGCCTATGCATATATAAATAAATATCGGCAGGGCATATTTTATTTGCTTCATGTATTAATGAAATATATGCCATAACATCCCATTCAGTTATAGCCTTATCTGTATTCTGTTTATCACCATGATATACAACTCCAGCACCGTCAGAACAAAACACAGTTGTATCTGAAGCATGTAAAAATTTAACCTTTTCTAGGAAAGATAATGGTCTTGTAACAAATCCAGCATAACCCATAAAATCATACAACATTTCTTTATCTAATAAATAATATATTCTTCTTTTAATTTCTTGTATATCTTCAGATGTAAATGTTTTAAAATAATGAAATACAATTCTTTTACCAACATAACGTTCTAATTTATTTTTACAAAAATATACATCTGCTTCAGCTATTTCATGATTACTATTTCCAAGATATCCAGTTATTGTATGTGATGCTTCGGCAACTTTTACTTCATCAACCTTTGTATCTTCTACTCTTATTTCTTGAAAAGTGCTAGTTAAAACATTATTGCCAAATACAGTTCCAATTGCACCAACTGGTATTTGTTTTATTTTTTCTAAATTTTCTTTACTAAATTTTTTAAATGTTTTCTTCCTAAATTTATGATATAACTTCCATCCTATATGATTTAAATTTTTCTTACTAAAAAATTTCTTTATTTTTTTAAACATATTATTTACCTCCATTTATTTTCTTTTTAAAAAATGGCAATACAAACTTTTGAAATTGATTTACAGACATATAAACTGCTACAATTTGAAACCACATATCTGTATCTATAATTTTTTTATAACAAAATATACTACCAACTACAAATGCCACAAATTTTGTACTGGTAAATTGTATTATAATTCTATCTATTAAATGTGATATTTCATGGTATCTCATAATATACCTCCATTAATAGTCATTCTTTTCAACTAAATGAGAAAAGTCTCTAAAATCATATGTCATTTTTGTTATATTTCCAATATCATCAAAATTAATTTGTATTATAAGCATTCCAACTTGTGGAGAATAACCCTTTGCTGCTAAATATGGCGTTTGCATTTGTAATGCTGGCGAACAAAATATATGTGCACCAAAATATGGAACATACATTACTCTATGATAATGACCAAATAAAAATATATTTGGCAATAAATTAACATCTCCACTAGCTCTTATTTTAGAAATAACAGCAGATGTTATATTTTCTACTATTTTCTGTGGATTATAACTTACTGCATAAGATAAGCCACCGCTAGGATGATTAACACTTACACGAATATTCTTATTTTTATATATAAATTCTGCAGAAACATCACCCCTAAATATTAAATCCTTTCTTATTTCACAAAGTCTTCTAACGATATTAAAACCTGCTGTCTTTTTAAATACTAAATCGTGACTACCTGTTATCATATATGTTTTAAATTTTTTAGTATATGGATAATTATTTATAGCATAATCTAATTGTTCATCTATACCTTGAGCAAAAATTTCTTGATCCTGACCTCTATATAACCCCTTACCTTCATGTACGTCTCCGCAATGAAACATTGTATCTATTTTTTCTTGCTCTCCTATTTTATAACAAGTATGTAATATCTTTTTTTGTTGATATTTTGAACCTATATGAGTATCACTTATAACGCCAAATCTCCAATGATTTCTATATAATGGCTCTAATTTATATGTCTCTATAGATTTCGATGGAACTTTTTCAAGATTTACTTGTCTAGTTGTTTCATCTATTTTAACATCATAACCTCTATTTCTTAAATCATCTAATATTTTGATTATTGTTTCTTTAGATTTATCTATATGTCTGGAAAGTTCGCCAACAGAATGATTTCTCTTTCTTAACAAATTTAAAATTATTTCTCTTGGATCATTAAAATTATCATTACTATTTTTATATTTAGAATTTATTACAGTTGGCATTTTTAGATTATATCTATACATGGCTTCTCTTATAGATATTACTGACTTGCCCATTTTCTGAGCTATTTCTGACTTAGTTATTTCTGGATTCTCCTTTATAATTTTCTCAAGTTCCTTAACCTTTGCAAAATTATTTGTCTTCCAAAAACTTTCTTTTCCCATAATTCCTCCTATTGAATTTTCATTATTGATATTAAAAAATTTGTCATGCTATATAATATATATAATACGCCCATTTTCCAACCACCTTTTATTATATACACTATTCCACCAATAAATTGTAAAACACCAACTATAAATGTAAATATATTATTTATCATTAGTTAATTTTTTATATAACGTGGTTAGTTTAAGCACATATTTAGGGTCTGTAGCATATTTATATTTACCATTAGTTAATCCACAAAAATATCCAGCATAACTATCATTTCTAGCTTTATATGAAAAAGGATATAATCTTCTTATTAAACTTATATAAAAATTTACTGCGTCCTTTAATGTTTCCCAATCACGAAAATACGCATAACATTCAACTCTTCTACCTTCTATATATTCATGAGTTTTAACTTTAACTTTATTTATAGTATCTTTTCTGGCTTTTATACCCCAATAATTATATTTACCTATAATATGCCTAAATCCACCTGTCTCATGATATATATGTACAAATACAAATAAAGGATTAAAACCTTCTTTCTTTAATATTTTATACGATTTTTTCCAAAACTCTATAGCTTTATCATTAACTTCTATATTAATACCATCAATTTTAGTTGACATTATAGGTTTATTCCTAATTTCAGCTAATTGTTCATCTAATGTTGGCTTATTATCCTTACTTTCATCATTACTTTCAGCATATTTCTTAAATATTTGAGGTATAATTTTCATCAAAAACTTTATTTTAGGATTATCAGCTATGTTTAATATTTTTTCCAGTAAATTCATTCTTCTCCTCCACTATATTAGTTACAGATTTCAATATTATCTATTCAGTTTTATATAATTTCTTCACAATCTAAGTCCAATGTATATTTATCAATATCTAATACTATACCTATTATCTTAACAGCCATTCCGTTAATTGTAAAGGGTTCATCACAATATACTGTAACTTTGTCAGATAAGTTTATTTGGAAAAGATATCTAGAAAGAACTTTAAATTTTATACGAGGATTTTTATAATATGCATAATATCTTTTAGCAGTACCTAAAGCAACATTTGTATCATCAGCCTTTAAAAATTCTTCACCACTAATAGATAATAATTTTTTACCATAAGATTGTTCACTTGTTGGAGGTTCATCAAATTCTGTTTCTGCATTAGCATAATATGAATAATCTCCATAATTAGCTTTAATATGATTATATACTCTATCGTATCCATCAGTTAAATTATATAATCTTACATAATTTTGATCAGGTTTTAATTCTATACCTGTTTCTATATAACTTCTTTCTTGAAAATAATATTTAGGAAAATACAACGTATCAGAAGCCAACTCATCAATATTATATCTTAAATAGTCTATTTTATGTTCAAATGGTGAAGATGAATTTTCTATTTGACCAAATTCTATAAAACCCCATTTATCAACAGATTTATAATTTGATGAAGAACATAGAACAACATTTCCATCTACACTTATCTTAACTTGTATTCCTTTTCTTTCTATTTTTATTATTCTATGGTCTCCAGGACTACATAATGCCTTTTTAATAGTTGTATCATCACCATCAATAATTTTATGTAATTCTATATAACCATTATCTTTTATAATTACACTTGTTTGATATGAATTATCTGCAACCTCTATTTGAAAAGTACCCCCAAAAACATTATAACCTTTCATTTCTAAAGTCCAACCAGTTTTAGAATTTAATGTTGTAACTCTTTTATAATAACAATATCCAGTTGTGGCACTTTCTATGGTTAATATACCGCCGCTAACACTTCCGCCACCGCCTCCACTTTTATATTCAGTCCAAATAGGCGTTGGCATTCCACTAGCATCATAAGTTAAATCCCACGTCATATTATCATTACTATTAAAATCGGTAAAAAATCCCATTTCATAATTTGCTAATTTAGCCATAGTTTCTATGGCTTGTTTTCCATTTTTATCTGTAAAATTAGCAAGAGAAGGTTTATATTCTGTGGTATAATAATTTACAGTATATTCATGTATTTCAGGTGTTTTAATATCATTAGGATTTGAACCTCCAGAATATGGAGGAACAAAATATACTGCTACCCTTAAATATCTTTGAACAGTAGAAGTTATATTTCCAAATGCATCTATTGGATCCCATTCGGCAACATTCCATGTAGAAGGAAAAGAATCCACACTATTACTTTTAGTATAATATATTGCTGTTCCAGAATTAAGTGTCTCACTTGTATATAACTTTCCATAACTTGTTAAATCTACACCACAATCTAAAGTTTGAGACATATGAGAAGCCCATGAATAATATGGATGATAAAAATATCTATATCTTAAATGATTATTATTATAATCATGATCCCAACTAGCACCATTATAATATGCAGAATGTTGTTCTATACTACCATCTGTTCCACCCATAATTTGTACGGTTCCAATAGAATGACCATATCTATATATTTTCCACCAATAAGTAGCACCATATGTCATTCTATAATTTAATGAAGAAAAATCAAATGTAACCCAATTATATCCATTACTGGGAGATACTACATTTGTATTACTTATCAATTCTGTTCCAGGATCGCCTGAACTATCAGAACATAATTTTAATGTTATATATCCATCTGGAGAACTAACACCATATAGATAAATATCTACTTTAGAAATATAAGCACTCTTATATGCTTTAAATTTATGTGCATAAGGATTAGCACTAGAAGCTATAGAAGGTGTATATCCAGAACCATAATCTATATCTGAATAATAATCTCTATAAGATGTCCCTGTATCATCATCTGCTATTATATCTCCTGGAGATCTAGAAGTATCAGCTTGAGTTAATATACCAGAATTCCAATCAGATTCTGAAGTTTGTGTCCACTCTATTTGTACACCTACTCCTAAATCTTCCGGAAATGTTACATCTTGAATTTGTCTATTAGTAATACCAGCTAAATCTAATATTTTTTCTACTAAATATTTAAAAGTTTGATTTTGATACCAATATATATAATTTGCAACTATTCTTTTTCCAGATGAAGGTGGAGTATCAAAAGTAATTTTAGCCCCTAAAGAATTTTCATTTAACTGAGAAACACTATAATCTGCATTTTCGTATTGAACATCATCAGTTTGCCACAAACCTAATATTTTTCCAACTCCTGGCTGTGTTGTAGTAAATTCTGTATCGCTATCATTTCCAACGCCTAAATAATCACCTACTATTTCAAAATCAGAACTTGCACTAGGTGTTGTTTCCCATGTATTAACAGTAAGTGTATCTGATGTATTAGATAATATTAATCTCTCTTGCCCCTTTCCAGTTCCACCTATTATTCTAACTATTTTATATTGAAATTCATTAGTAGTCCAACCTGAACCTGTTTTTCCTATTGTTGTTGTACTAAATATAGTAGCATTTTCATATTGTTCTTCTGGATATACTGGTCTTTGACTTACATCTTCAGCATTAACAGATTCTATAAGATAATCTAATGAGATTAGTTTAACTTGTGCAGTATGCTTACTGTTATCAATTTGTATTCCATCTTTGGTTATTAAACCTTCATATGAAAAAACTTCATATATACTTCCATCCTTAGCTTTAAATCCAACCTCTATTCTTATAATAGATAAAAATGATATATAATTTCCAGTAAAATATCCATCAGTATTTCCTTGATACCATTTACCATGTGAATTATCAACTGTTAAAGTAACATTGCCCATTTTCCATACATTTAATGTATCAGTATCTGCTTTCCATGTTACTTTTCCACATTTAATTATATCTTTATCTATATCAATAACCTTTTTAGTTTCCCATAAATATTCACCATACCAATATCTCCTAAAAAGTGTTACTTTTTTATATCTTTCTAATCTATTCTCTTTTTGTTGATTAATCAACCAATCATTATTTCCTATGGCTTTCATATTATACCTCTTCCAAAGTTAATTTTACATTATAGCCTGCCCCTTTAACATTAGTATAATATTTTTGTTCCCAAGCAGATGTCCAAATTACTCTATAACATTCTTCTGGCTTATCATAATCTCCATTGTAATCATAAGGTTCTAGAATTACAATAAAAGCCGTATTTAAATCATATATATCTTTTAAATTATTTAATTCCGTTTTACTAATCTGATGAAATTCTATAGATGCTGCCCACTTATTATAAAATACAACCATTTGTGCAGTACCATCATACAACCTCTGTATATTTTTATCTTGAATATCTTTTATATTAAATACATCCATAGGCATAGTTGCTTCATATAAAAGACTTGTAACTATAAATTCTCCAACATATTTATCTTGATTTGCCACAATAGTAGTGTACATTTCTAATTTAACTCTATATGTTGAAATTTGAGTAAATGATTCTATTAATGAACTATCTGCATTATTAGTTACTGAAAGAACTTCAACCCAACCATCCCAACCACTTCCGTTCCAGTTATTTTTATATAATTTAAAATATTTTACATTAGTATTTAATAATATTAATTTATCTAATGTTCTGCTTTCATGTTCTCCATCAGCAGTATAAAAAGTTATATCTAAATATTCTGTAGTTGAATCATTACTTCCCGTACTTTCATATTTTGTATTTCTATCATAATCTATAGCATTATATATTGTACCTTCTCCAGAATAAAAAGATATATCATCTGTTTCTATTATATTTTGATTTGTATTAAAAAATTGAGGATATTCAGACATTATGTTGCCTCCCCTTCAAGTTCTTTTCCTAAATTATATGTCCTCATAGCAAATGTTACAGCCTCTACAGTTTTACTTTTAACAGCTTCTCCAACATCCCTTAAAAATGTTTCTATGTTTCCAGTTTGAACCTCACCTAAATTTTCTATTCCAAAATTAACATCTATACCACCAACGTTTATATTAATAATTTTAGAAACACCACCACCCCCACCACCTGCATAACCTCCGCCACCTTCGGCACTAGTTGTTGGAGTAGTATAGCCAACTCCACCGCCACCTGTAAAACCACCACTTGCAACACCTAATTCTGGTTCTTCGGGAGCTTCTACAGATGTCATCTTAGGAACTTTAACATTATCTAATTCCTTAGAAGAACTTTTCATATTTTTCATTAACACAGCAAATTGAGCAACAATAGCAGCAGTTCCAGCAATAGCCAAAGGTATTCCCAATACGCCTTTTGTTGCTTCTGCAGACCACATTTTAGCAATAGCCAATGCCTTTTCTAATGCTATTAATGCTATAACAAAACCTTTCTTCTTTTGAGCTGATGAACCTTCTGCTTCTAAAACACTTTGTAATGCCTGTATAGTATAATCAGCTATTTGAAATGCTGCTTGTCTTTTTTCCATAGCCAATTCTTTTTCTAATTTTGCTATATTGGCTGTTTTCCATTTTTCTAGTTCCACATAATATTTATCTAATTTTTGTTTATCTTTTAATTCTTGTTTAGCTTTTTTCTGTCTTGCTTTATATTCTCTTTCAAGATTTATTAATGCTGCTTTATGCTGTTTAGCGTCCAAAAGCTCTATATCTTCAGCTAATGTAGTAAATAATTCTCTTTCATTATCAGTTAATTGCGACATTATATCTATTTCTTCTTCTTTTTTAGCAATCCTTTCAGCATCACCTTGTTGTTCTACTGCTATTTTTTCTCTATATGCTGCTATCCAATTATGTATTTTTTCAACTAATAAATCTTCCAATCTTGCTAAATCTTCAGCACTTAAAATTCCACTTTCTGCTAATTCAAAATATTTTTTCTTTAAATTTTCTATAACTGTTGCTTGTCTTGCTAATTCATCAGAACTTTTACTAACTTTATCTTTCATCTTACCAAAACTTTCTAACATAGTTGGAAATACTTCTGCTTGTTTTTTAGCAGATTCTTCCATAACTTGTTTAGCTCTTTTTGATTCTGTAACCCATTCTTTTATTGTTTTAACTAATTTAACAAGTTCTAATGAAGTAAAAGCAATAGCTCCAACTAAACCAACACTTAAAGCAGTTTTTAATGCTGCAATTCCCACTGTGGTAGTAGTTAATACTGTTAATAAACTAGAAAAACCTGCTACTATAAGTGGTATTTTAGCAATTACAAATAGCATAGCCCCACCTATTCCTAAAAATGCTGTGGCTAAAAGAGCAGTACCAGCTATTATTTTTTTTGTAGATTCACTTAATGTATTAAACCATTTAACAAAATTTATTATAGTTTCTATTACTTTATTAGCAAATGGCAATAATTGTTCACCTAATGTAACAGCTAATATATTAAATGCTTGAACCATTCTTTGTATAGAAACCTGTGTAGTATTTATATTTTTTTGATAAGCTTCTTGAGATAATCCAGCTCTATTTACCATTAAATTATAATCCTCTGTAATCCCTTCTAAGCTTCCCATTGCTGCAACAACACCTGTAAGAGCTCTAACATTAGGAAACATTTTTGCAATTTCTTCAGGTGTTAAACCAACCTCTTTCATACGCCTTAATATTCCAATTACACCTTCTGCTTTTAATGTAGTAGTGTCCATTGCAATTCCTAATTTATCTTCAAAAGCTTCTGCTGCTTCTTCAGTGGGTTTCATCATAGCATTAAGAATGCCCCTTATAGCAGTCATAGACATTTCTGTTCTAATACCATTTCTAGTAAGTGTAGAAATAGTAGCACCTAATTCTTCTAAACTCATACCAGCTTGTGCAGCAATAGAAGCAACTTTACCTATATTAGGAGCTAAATCTGCAAATGTTAAATTACCCTTTTTAACAATAGCAAACAATAAATCAGAAACATCTGATGCTTTATCAACAGATAAATTATATGAATTTAATATAGTAGTGATTGCACTTGTTGCAGTTGCTGTATCTGTTAAACCAGCTTTTGCTGCTCTTACAGATGCCTCCAAAACACTTATAGCTTTTTCCGCAGGCACAGAAGCAGATAAAATATTATATAAACCATCAGCTAAAGTATCCGTTCCTTCACCAAATTCCATAGACATTCTTTTAATAGCTTTCTCATAAGCTGGCATATATTTCATAGAAGTTTGATCCAACATAGTTGAAACTTGTGCCATTTGTTGTTGAAACTTTGCTGCTTGATTTATAGAAACTCCTAATCCTGCAGATAATGCCGCAGATGCCAACATCATTTGTTTACCAGCTCTTTCAAAATGTTGTGCATGTGCACCTAAATTTGACTTTATTTTATTTAAAACGTTAGTTGCTTCATCTTTAGCTTTTATAAATATTGTTAAATCATTTCTTCCAAATGCCATTATTGACACTCCTATTATATATTATTTATTGGTTTCCCCAACTGAAATTTCTAAAATTTCAAAATATAAATTAGTTGACAACTCTAAGTCTATAAGTAATACCTTTAATGGTATTTCATTTTCTAAATTACATTCTGATATTTCTTTATTAACAACTTTTGGCTCTGAAACACCTTCTAATATAACTGGTGCTATAAGTTTAGAAATTTCTTGACTTTTAAATTGATCTACAAACATCTTTTTTATTTCTTCTTGAGACTTACCAATAATATTATCCAATTTTGAATTTCCTTCTCCTGCAAATGTTTCTATACTTACTTTTTGTATTTCAAATTCAACATCTTCACCAGTTTTAGATTTAACTTTAACAATTTTTTTACCAAGCAATTTAGCATTTAAATTTTTAGGTGAAATAGACATAATAAAAAAACCTCCTTAAAAAAAATATTGAGGAGAGGAGTCTCCCCCTCCCCTCTTAAAACCATTAATAACTTGTATCTCCATTAGTTACTGTAATCTTAAACTCTTTAGCAGAAGCACCCTCTAATACTCTAAATGGTATTGTATGATCACCCATTTCTGCCCCACCTGTTCCGGGAGTAAAAGAATTAAAATAAGCTATGGGAATATCTATATCTATTGTGTAATTATAGCTTCCATCTCCGCCAGCTATTACTGCTCCAATAAATTTTAATTCTAAAACTCCAGCAGTACCAGCTATAAATTTATCATAGATATCATTATTCTCAAAAACTCTATTGAAACTACCTGTAACTTCTCTCTTACCTAATCTCTCTATTTGTTGTCTTAATCCAGACCCTACTATTCCGTATCTATCTTCTCTAAGATTATTGTTTAGAGTTAAAACAAAATTTGAAACCTCAACAGTTGAAGCATCAAGTTTGAATGTTCCCTGAACAAATACCATAGGATTTTGATCTGGATAAGTAGGAGACATACTAGAACCAGAAGATTCATCTCTACCGACAACTGTAATTTTACTCATTAAAAAAGCATTAACAGCTGCCGTAAGTTCAAGAACATTAATTTTACAACCAAAATAATCTCTAACACCTATGTCCCTATCTATACTAAATGTTAATCCATTTGCTGGAAGTATATCAGCTAATGTAAATTCATGTTCATATACAGTAGGATTATTTGCAACATCTGGCTGTGTAGTAGCAACAGCACCCATAGCATGTTTTAATATCATGCCAATTCCACCTTCTGGAAATACTTCAAAATCAACTGTTCCACCAACTCTTACAGCACCCAATACTCTCCTCTTTACTCCAGCAGAACCAGTAATTCCAGCAGAAATTATTTCCTCTTGTTCTTTTACTAATGCCTCATCTGTAAATTCTAGATAAGCAGTTGGGGTAACTTTCGTATCAAAAGCAGATTGTTCCCCTATTCCTAATTGCTTTTTAAAACCTTTTCCAGCTGCCATTTCTTCTCACCTCCTATTATATTTTTATTTTATGTTATATTACTAACTCTTATTCTTTTAACACCACTTATTTCTATAAGACCATCGCCAACTCCACCCATTTCACCACGAAGTTCACCTAATGCATCAACCCTTTCTACTGTCATACCTTCTGGAGTATTTAAAAAACCATTACAACTATGATTTTGTCTTAATATTTTTGCTATCTTACATAATGCCTCATCTATCTCATCTTTTCTTACATTAGCCTTTAAATTTTTATGATAATAATGTAAGATAGCTGTCATACCTATATTTTTTACATTTGGCATAGCATGCCATTCTTCTTCAGCATTATCAAAAATAACATATATAGAAGGATAAGTAGAAACTAACCAATCTTTAGCAGTACCTATAAACCTAACACCTAAAGAAGATTTATTTTGTTCTAAAAGATATACAATATTATCAACAAAATCATCATACAAATATTCTTCTCCTCTATCTATTGCCATATATTTCCTCCTTAATCAAATCTAATTTGACCCGACTTCATATTACTACGAATAAATTTATGTGCTTTTTGTATTATTCTAGTTATTCCATCTTTTGTTATTCTTAAAAATTCTCTCTGCGGCATTGTACCACGTGCTTTTCCAGATAATCTTCCACCCAAATCATGTAATCTTGCATAAGGAATTTGTTTTAATCTTATACCCCAAGTAATACCATCATTTGAAACACTACATATATTTCCTCTAGCACCTTTCATTGTTGCTGCTCTCCACATTTTACCAGTTAATTTTAAGATAGAAAGAGGATATTTACTTCTAGATTTCTTACTAGATGCTAAATATGTTGAACTTAAATTTTTCCATTTTTGAGGTATTCCTTCTTGTGAAAATTGATCCTTAATTTCTTTTCTTATAGTTGGTAAAAATTTTTCATACATAGGTTTTAAATTGGCTAATACTTCACCAGATACAACAAAAAATCTATCCATCTCTTTAAATTCTTTCCAATTTATTCCATATTCTAATCTTAAAATTTCCATATTTTTATCCTATAATAACCCACGTTGTTCCATTATAACCTTCAAATTGTTCTGTTTCTGTATTAAAACCAGTTTGCCCTTTATATGGAGTTGTAGGTCTTGTTGAACTTGTCCAAGTATCTGGAGGAATAATAACCTGTTGCTGAAATGTTGGAACTGGAGTTCCTCCACTTTCTGTACTATGTGGATGATCACCATCATAATCTTGTGTTTCAGAATTACTTAATCTCTCTATACCAGCCACTCCTCTATATTCAAAGAATTTAGTTGGAATATTAAAATATGGTCTTTCTAATATTGGAACATCATCTGGAGCAACTTGCTCTTCTAAAGTAAATAATTTTGTTCTTATTTTTTCTAAAATTTCTATTGCATTCTTTCTCCATTCTATAACAGATTCCGGCAATTCATTTGGAGAATTATTTGAAAATACATCTCTATATAAATTATAAGCTGCCAGTCTTTGGCATATATAACTTAATATATCGTATGAAAGAATTGTCATAGATCCATCTATTAATTGTGTCAATTTAGTTCCACATTCTACTTTATTTGTATCTACTGTTTTAAAATAATTTGCAGTAATTTGTGAACCAACCTCACTAAAAGTTAAACCTTCACTTATAACGTTATCTTCAAAATCTGTACCAGTTATAACCACAGCATTATTATCAGCTAAATCCCCTGTTCCTCTTATAACAACTTCTAATTGCCTAGGAACGTCCATTTGTTGCGTTAAGCTATTTACAGCATTTATTCCGCCAGTTTTATATAATATTCTTTTTCTTAATGGTAATCTATATATTCCTCTAAGATAACTATAAATAAGTGCATCAGCTTCTCTTATACTTTCTTTAGCATTTTCTTCTGATATACTATCATTTTCATCAGAACCTACTGTTATATTATTTTTTTGTGTTACTAATATTCTTTTAACATCTTCTATCATACAAAGCATTTATGTCCTCCTTTATATTATTATATATAAAAACTCATTAAATTTTTGTAAATAATAATATTTATTTATAGTCGGGTGGGATTAACCCACCCGACTAATATCTAAAAATGTTTACGGAGTTATATCCGCATACACGATATTTTCAACTTTCTTAATTATAGGAAGACTATTAAGTTCAATAAGAACCCATATCCCAGAGGGATCCTCGACCGTCCAAGATTTACTGAACTTTCCTGGTCTAAAACCTGACTTTGGATCTGTAGAAGGAGCAACTTGCTCTTCAGCGAATGGTGAACTTGTTACCATAATTACTTTATCATCAGTGATGAATTTAGTAAAGCTTCCACCAGCAGGAACATAACCAGCGTCATAAACTATAAAGTTTAATCCAATTACTCTAGTTATATAACCACTCTGTAAAATTTGAGTCTTTAATTGTTCTCCCATAAGATTTTTAATACCTGTGTTCTTAATTAAATAACTCATAACCTTACTATTCAAGTAAACTGTGGTTGCCATTTCGCCACTATCCTTTTGAATAAGTTCCTTCCAATTAACCAAATCACCTATAATATCAGCAGATACATCACTCCAAGCTGTGGTTACAGTTGGTTTATGTGAAGCGTCTATTCCATAATCAACAGAAAACTTCACATTTGCCTGATTAATAGTCAAAGTTCCAGAAAGAGCCTGCCACCTTGCCCATTCTCTCCTAAACTCTAATCTGCTATCTAAATCAGTTAATTCATCCCTTACTGCCTGCTCAGCTATTTGCGTATGTTCTGTTCCTGGTTTTCTCAACCAAGCCATAGTAGATCCTTTAAGCTGCTTTTTCTCCTTAAGACAAGCAACAGTTGAAGACTTTTCAATAACACCAAGTCTTGCAACAACATTACCCTCTGCATCTGGAGAAACATAATCTGCCATATCTCTATTTTGATGAATCTCATCCCATTTTGCTGTATCAGAATCTATAGGCTTTTCAGGGAACAAAGCTTTACCAATAAACTGAGGTGTTGGAAATTTATTAACTAGGTTAGTCATAACCTTGTGTTGAAGAATACTAAGTTCGCCGTATGCCATTTGTTTTCACCTCCATTATATTTTTACAGCAAAACAAATTTAATAACCCTAAAATAAAAATTAAAAATTATATAAGAACCAAATCTGTAGTCGCCCCACCCTCTTTTCCTATCACACGACCATTAAGATCAGTTAATGCATTTGCATCATAGCCTGTTAGTTTGCTCTTATAGAAACATCCTCTTACATAAGCAACAACCAACACATCATTACTTGTAGCATCAACTTTATCTGCCAAAATTGCCTTAGCAACTTCAGAACCATCAGCAGCTCCATCATCATAAGCAACATACTTTTCAGATGCTGTTTCGATTCCAAGAACTGTACCTTTCTCAAGAACTCCTTCTCCAGACTTTACAGTAATTGATATTACTATCCATCCATGAGATGAAGCCAAAATAGCGGTAGGATCATTTGTTAAAGTTGTCCCATATCCTGGATACATTACAAATCACCTCCTTAAATAAAATTAAACTAAATTATAGTTTAGAAATTCTATCAGCTTCTGTTTCTGCCTTACCATCTGTCATTTCCCCATCCTCTGGTTTTATAGAATCCTGTTCAGTTTCACTTTCTAAACTAATAGCTTTTTGATTCTTTAATGCTTCTTCCAACATTTCTGCTGCAACTCCGCCCTGCATTAATACTTTCTTAACCTTTTCTTTAGAAGCTGGAACAATATGTCCCTTGCTTAATAGAGAACTAATTTTATCATCAACCTCCTTCTCAAAAGCAGCCTTCTTCTCATCTTCTATTTTCTTGAGTTCGTTATCTTTTTCGCTATTAACTTTCTCAAGATCTACCACTTTTGCTTCTAGGTCTGATACTTTTGTCTCTAAATCTACAACTTTAGCTTCCAAATCTACTTTCTCTTTCTCAAGTTGTGAATTCTTCTCTTGCAATGCCTCAAACTCCTTCATTTCATTCACCTCCTCTTCTGTTTTTTCTGTTGCATATTTTCCTATTTTAAACTTTCTCATAGCACTTTCTATTTTATTATCTATAGTTTTAAGATCTGATGCAGAATATTTACTTCTATTTTTTGGCATACCAATATATCTAGAAGCTGCTCTTACATGATCTAATGTATCTAATGGATATTTTTTATTCTTTTCATCTGCATAATTTACATTTCCATATTTTTCAACAGCTCTTTTTTTAGTTGCTGGAGATACATCTTGCCTTTGCGCAACAGCATCAAAACCAATTTCTCCACAAATTAATAATTCTTCAAGTTGTTCAAATTCTTTTTTCTCAAGTTCTGGAAATGCTTGTATAAAATAATATTTTTTAATCAATTCCTTTTTATCTCCAAATACATAATTTCCACTTAAATCTTTAGTATAAGGAATTTTAAAATATCTATCACTTATTGGTTGACCAGTAACACCCTCACCACCGCCAAAATAATTAACTATAACTTCTGTATCATAAGTTCCTATTATAGAAAAATTATCTGGCTCTGGAAAAAGTCTAGCTTCTTTTATAGCCATTCCAATATCTTCTTTATCTTTTTCTTTACTTCCATCTAGTGCTTGAAAATCTAAAGATTTATCTTCTATTATATCACCATTTTTTATTTTATCTTCAAATTCTTTAATATATCCAGTTTCTTCAAAACACATATACCCTTCTGCATTTATTGGAGCAAAGCCAGACTGTCCATCTATATGAGGAATAACAGTAAGTGCAACATGTTGTAATGTTTCTCCATGTTTATTTCCTTGATTATCTGTATAATTTCCAACAGAAACAGAAACATCTTGAACATCACCATTATCTATAAGTTTCTGCATTTTATTATTAGTAATATCTAAATGTCCAAATAATGCATTTTCACCATTATCGCCTTTTCTAATAAATATATCTTTAACCCAACCTCTATTATCTTCTGGATCTAAAGAATGTCTTTTAGGAATAGGAACTTTAAAAAGTTTTTTATTAAAATTACTAACCCATTCTTGCATTCTTTTTAATGTTATTTTTAAACGAATATGAGGTCTTTGTGGATGTGCCCATTCACCCTCACGAATAAGTTCTTTTTCATAAATTTTACCTTCTGCATCTACGTCCTCTAATTTTAAAGGCTGTGGTGAATATCTATAAAATAAACTATAACCTTTAAAATCTTTAGGCAAATCTTGTTTCATTTCTTCTTCCCCCTTATATGTTTTTTTAATTTTCCAATTATTTCCAGCTTTATAATATTTTGATTTAAATCTTTTCCAAGCTATTGCTGCTGGAGATGAAACGCCTTGACCTTTAGCTTCATCATAATAACGTGCCCAATCATTAGCTTGCTTTAATGATAATCCTGCAGTTATTAATTGCTTTGGTACTGAACTAATTGAACTATAAGGCATTATACACCTCCAATTTTTTGTTTATGCAAATATTTTGTCCATACATCATTTTTTAAATTTATAATATATATTTTATTAACCTCTTCTAACTTAAAATCTAATATTTCTTTTCCATGATATTCTATATTTTTTCTTAATATTTCAGTATCTCCTCCAAAAATTGATACTTCTTTTTCAGAAGAAAATTTAAAAAAACTTCTATTTGAAATATCGGAAGTATGTTTATAATGAAAACATAATAAATTATCTATATCGATTTCTTTCTCCATAACAAATCCTCGTTTACTAGATTTAGCAAATTTAATGGCTACTTTCTTACTTTCTGTCCAAGAACTAAAACTATTTAATTTAAAAGAAATTTTTTTCAAATTTACATTATTTTTTAATAAATTATATATTTCAGTTCCTTGGTTAAATGCTACACCTCTATATAATTTTATAGTATTACTACCAATAGCAAATTTTAATTTTCTTCTAGTTAAATTAACCATATTAACAAATGCTGAATCTAAACTTTTAGATTTTTTATATGCATTAGTCAACATTTTTTCAGCACCTTCTGATATTTTTTTAGCTGTGCCTATTCCAAAATTTTTATTAATTAAATATTCTAATGCCTCTCTACCTTCAAATTCAAATTCATCACTTGAATAATTCTTTACTATTTTTGATAATTCTATGGATTCTTGTTTATATTGATTATTAAAATCCTCTATATCTTTTTTTAATTTTTCTTCACCTGTTAAATCATTTGAAGATTTTATAGTTTCCTTAGAATATTTTTTTAATAATTCTGGTTGTGGTGTTTTCCAATCAATAATCCTATTTTCTGGTCTTTCAGTTGATTTTATATAAACCCACATACACCTACATTTAGAATGAATTTCTCCAGGAACATAAAAAGCATAATCTGGAGATTCTATATCTATAATTCTACCATCCAAAGATGCACATAATTCACAAACATGAGAATCTAAAATAGCACTCCATTGTGCAGCAACAACCTTTTCCTCTTTTAATATATCATCAATAGATTGAGCAGAAAAAGTCTCTAATTTTATTTCTTTATTAAAAACTTTTACTGCTAAATCTCTTCCTCTAAACATTGCTTTACCTTCTATAGAAGAAATTATTCTTTCTGATTTACTCTTTTTAATTTGATTAAATAGCAAACTAATTCTATATAATAATTCTTTATCTGTAAGACCTCTTCCTATATTATCTATTATTGGTAAAGTTGTTAATAAATTTATTTCATTCATATATTTTAATGTTATAGTATCTGCAGAAGCCTTAATCCAACTATTAATTTCTGGAGACAATCTACTTTGTTTTTTATTCCCTAATTCTTTAGATGTTTGTTTTAAACAAAATAAGCAAACTATATTAGAATATTCTTCTATTATCTTAGAAAAATCGCTTTGAAACCTAATATTTAATTTATTAATTATACGAATTTTTTTTGATATAGTACCTTTAGCTTTAAGAACTCTACCAATTGCTTTAACGTAAATTATTTTTTGTTTTTCTATAACTTCTCCAAGTTCTTTAATAGCCTTTATTTTAATCAAATTCAAGAAGTCTTCGTATTTCTGAAAGTCTATATTCTTCTCTATTATTGTCAATTCTCTTTTCTGTTTTGGCATTATCATCTCCCAAATCATCTTCAATATTTTGTTCTGGTTCTTTTAATTTTTCTGGTTGTTCAATATCTTCTTCTTTTTCTTTATTGTCATCTTTAATTTTATCAACCATTTTATCTTCTGATAAAATTGGTAAATCTAAATCTTCTAATGCCTTAATCATATCTAATGGAATATTTGCATCACCCTTCTTAATAATACTAATTATTATTTGCTTCAATAAATTTTTACTATCTACACTTAATCCACTTGTCTCTATATATGCTGGTGATGCATCTTTACCAAAATTATATTCAACTAATTGTGGTATTAAATACTTATTAAAATGATCAACTATATCTTCTATTAATCCTTCTAACCCCATTAAAAATACATCTAAATGCGTTTTTGCAACAGCCCTAGCACCCATGTCTGTGTCTTGTATTATCATTCTTTCTGGAACAAATAGTGCCCTTAATTTCATAGCGTTTAAATGTTCAATATATTTTATAAACATATCTGCTCTTTGATCATCCTTCATATATTCCAAATCCCATTTATAATTTCCTTTTTCATCTATTGTTGAAGGGAGACAAACAACAGAACTTTCTGTTAAACTTTCTCCAGCTTGCTGACCCAATTGCATACTATCTATAACTGTTCCATCTGATAATTTTGTTTTTCCATATGGTGCTCTTGCCTTTGTTGGAGGTACGCCCCTTCTTTCAAAATATCTATTTAAAAATTGATACATTAAAATTGCCCAATACCAATAATCATAAGCATATCTAAGCAAAGATTTTCCATATAAATTTCCAAATTCTTTTTCATTTGTAAAAACAAAAGATTTTTCTACCGGAACTGATACTGTTCCACCACCTGTGGTTTGTTGTTCAAAGCCATCAAAATCACCATTCTTCGTAGTTAAAATAGTAATAGAAGTTGGGTCTGGGTCTTTTAATTTTTTTAATAATACAGCTTCGCCTTTATATGCTATTACTTGTTTATCGCCTTCTTTTCTATTTACTTCTATATTTTGTACTTCCCAAACTTTTTCACATGCAGACCAACCAAAATCTAAAGCATTTAAAATTGCAGAAACAGAAGACTTCCATATTCTTTTAAATACAAACTGTAAAAAAGCCTGTATATTTTTGTCTTCACAAACAACCCACCATTTCATAGCCTTTATTGGAAGCTTAATCACCTTTAATCCCATTTGTAATTGGGCATCCTTTCTCATTAAATTATATGTTTGTAATGATATATCGTCTGGATTATATGATTTACCTGCAATAGAAGTTTGCCAACCACTCTGATAACTGGTTAATTCTTTAAAAGATTTCATACCAGTTTCTTTACCTCTTGCAAATTCTACAAATTCTTCTTGTATTTTTTTATCTTGTATAAATTCTTTAAATCTTGGAGGCAACTTTATTACATTTTTCTTTTTATTACTTCTTTTTATATTTTTATTTTTAGATAACTTAGCCACAATATATCCTCCTTATCTTAACATCCTTCTAGATCCACCACTGAAACGCCTATCTCTTCTTCTATTAGGAAGAGATATCATAGTTTCTGCATCTAATTCTCCTTGTATAACTTCAGCAACACGACAATAATTTCTTGCATGAGCATAATGATCAGCACCTTGCTCTACATATTTTGCTATTATTATTCCACTTCTATTTGTTTCTTTTACTCTAGTTAATGACGTCATTTGATCATAAAAATCTTCAACAGTTTCAATATTTCTAGGTAACTTTATTTTCTTCATAAAGAAATCATTAAACATATAATCTAAGCTTAATGTTCTATTTATATTTAAAATATCAACTTCATCTCTTCTATCTTTACTAAAATATACATCTTGTTTCATTGGTGGATAATATGCCAAAAATACTCTTCCTGGAAATCTCTTTGCAAATTTTTTAGATTCTCTTGTTTCAGGTAAAGCATCTATAACACATATTTTGATATTAAATATTTCCATATATCTATCTAATTCTTCAAATTTTTTTACAGTTCCAACAAATAAAGTTTTTGGCTCTCCGCCTTCAATATCTGTAATATATAAATTAATATCTGCACCAACATCAACACCCATACAACATCCATTTCCATTATATTTAATATCATAATTTCCTATAACTGAATCTAAATTTTCTTTTTGTAACCTAGAATCTGCTACTATATATGTTAGTCCTAAATCGAAATTAAAAAAATGTTGTATAGCTGCCTTATCTTTAAATGATTTTTTAAGTTCAGATATTGTTGCTCTTGCACTAAATAATTTGCTAATATGATAACTATGTATTTCTCTATCCCTATGTCTTGGAACCCATTTACCTTTATATAAATTATCTATTTTTTTCTTACATTTTTTACATATATAAATTCCTTTAGTTAAATCAACATTTTTAAAAAAATCTAAATATTGCCAATAACCACAATGCTCGCATTTTATAAACCATTCCCTCATATCGCCTTCTTTAAATTTAGCATTAATGCCATAATCTGGATATGTAGGTGTTGAAACATACCTTTTAATTTTATGTAAAGAACCACCTAATCTTTTCTCTACTACTGGTATATATTCAGCAGGCATTTGATCTATTTCATCTAACATTAAAAAGTCTGCATCAACAGCAATAATCTGTTTCATATCTTGCATGCCTCTAAAATATACATGCGCATCTCCAATATCTCTTAATGAAACATTATTAGTTTCTCCAGATAATTCTCTTAAATGTTCAGATTGTCTAATAACAGATTCAACTCTAGCATGACTAAATGCATTTAACTGAGATTGTGCTGGAAAACAATAAAGACCATTTATCTTATAATTATCAGAAAGAAAAAATGTTTCATCAACTAAATATTCACTAATGCCACATTGACCAGATTTTTGAACTACTATTTCTTTTGCCGTATCTTCATATATATCTACAAGATAAGGAAATCTTTTAAAATTTATTAATTTACCCCTTATAGGATGATATAATTTTGCATAAGTTAATTGATTTTTTCTAGCAAGTTGTGTATTAATATCATTAACTTTATGTAATACAGCAAAAGCTTTTTTCTTTTCTAAACTAATTATTTCTTCCATAATATCCTTTATGGCAATGGTTTTGTTATTGTATATGTTATTACAACGCTACCCATATCTATATCAACACTGGCTTGATCATTAGCATCTAATGTGCATCTTAATACATAAGCATAAGTAGTATTATCAATAGTTGCACTAGATATTGATGTATCTTCTCCACTAACCCACGAACCAGATGTATCTGTCATAGTTATACTAGCCATAGTACCCACAGAAGCTGGATTAGAAAGAGTAACATTTCCTAATATTACACTACCAGTTGCAGAACTATCAATTCTTTTATAATAAATTTTAACAGAAGTAACTATTGCACCATGAGGTAAATTCACTGGAGCATATGCAATTGTTTCCGTTAAATTAACTGGATTAAAACTTCCATCATATTTAAAAATATCATGAGTTTCACTTTTTCCATTAAATGCAGATCCTGGAACAGTATAATATCTTGTTTGTGCACTATTATATAATATATCGCCATAAGCAGTTAAGGCACTACTGGTTAATCTCATAGCATTTCCAGCACTTACAACAAAATCCATAACATTATCTGATGCTTCATATATCCATGTTGTTCCACCCCATCCATCTAAATAAAACCTTGCAGTTGCTGGAAGTGCTATTTGGGTTGAAGCAGAATCCATAATTAACCCTCCTGCTTGTATAGTACATACCGAACCGCCAGCAGCATAAAAATTAATTACATTATCACTACTTTGTTTTATACATGTATCAACACCACTATCTAAATATAAAGCATCTCCAGATTGTATAGATAAATCACCACTTGGTCCAACTTCTGGTCCCAAATTTCCACCAGTATAAAACGCTAAATGATTCCCGATTCTTTCTGTTATATAAGTATCACTACCGCCATCCACATAAATTCTATATCCAGCATCTATCTCTAAGTTTGAAGATAATACTTCTGTTCTATCTGTAAATGTTGAAATTTTTGTATTTCCACTTGCGCAAAGTGCTGAATTTGCATAACTTGCATATATAGATGTTGCACCACCTGTAACAATAGAAATAGTTCCATCTCCACCAAGTTGTGATATATAATCATTTCCAGACCAATCTAAATAAAATTTTCCTCCTGCTGGTATTCCCAATTCAGAAGCAGTAATTCTTAATGCTGGAGTTCCACCAGCAACTATTTCAAATACATCACCACTTGATTCATAAGCATAAGTATTTCCACCGCCATCTATATATATTTTTTGTGTTGGTTGTATTGCAAAATCTATATTATTATAAGTTGCAACAAAACTTGATCCTATGTATAAACTATTTATATCACCAGTTACAACTGTCATTGCATTACTAGCACTTTCATATATATATGTATCGCTACTTTCATCTACATAAAATTTATTTCCAGAAGGTATGCTTAAATCTTCATTTACTAATATATAAGTTCCTGTAGGAGATGACAATGATGGACTATTATTAGTTTCATCAAGATCTAATCTTAAAGTTGCATCTGCCGTTCCACCAGTTCCTATAAAATCTAAGTATTGATTAGTTTCATCATGTCTTACATAAACATATTTTGTAGTTGTTGAAGATTCAGTAACTGCAAAATCTCCTACAACTTGCAATGCTTCTTTAGAATCAGTTGTATTTATACCAACTTCACCATCAGCATTAACATATACAACATTTATAGGATCGCCATCATCAGCATTTAATTTATATCCACTTCCACCAAATGTAACCCAATCACTTCCATTATATCCTTCAAAATATGAACCAGTCCATCTAATTACACCTGCTGTGGTTGTTGTTGTACTACTTATTTTTATAGCACCATTTACTTCTAATTTTTCTACTGGATTACTAACGCCTATTCCACATGTATTTGTTACAACAAATGACCCTACTGTTATCTTATAATTTGTAGTATCATCTTGGTCATTTCTTAAAAAAGAATCATCAACGTTTAAAGTATCATCAGAAAGTGTTATATCATTTCCAGCTGCAAGATTTGTATCGTCAGATATATCTAATCCAGATATGGTAGAACCTGTATGTGTATGACCAGAATCTTCACCAAGATCATCTGTAAAGTCATTAAGTGTTACATCTATAAAATCTAAACTATCATCGTCTATGGTATCATCTTTAATCTGTTCACCGTCTATATATCCATCAATAGTATTCCATTGAATAGAATTAACTGAAAATGTACTTACAGAAACATTATCAGCTAATTGTGTAGAAGTTATTTCATTATTTTTTATGTCAGAACCATCAATGCTTTCAGAAGGAAAACTTATACCATTTTGATTCGTTACAACAAATGATCCAACTGTTATTTTATAATTTGTAGTATCATCTTGGTCATTTCTTAAGAAAGAATCATCAACGTTTAAAGTATCATCAGAAAGTGTTATATCATTTCCAGCCACTAAATTCGTATCATCAGATATATCAATACCAGAAATACTTGTACCAGTGTGGGTATGCCCAGGATTTTCTCCAAGATCATCTGTAAAGTCATTAAGTGTTATATCTACAAAGTCTAAACTATCATCATCTATAGTATCGTCCTTTATAACTTCACCGTCTATATATCCATCATATGTATTCCATTGTATTGAATTAACTTCTAATTTACTATTAATACTATTTGTATCAGAAGTTACTTTGTAAAAATTTACTTCATCAATATTTCTTACAGATTGATTTATATAGTCAGAAAATTGGTAGCCGTCCCATTTATCTGAATCCATTGAATATGTTGAAGTTGAAACTATTACAGATTCAATATCAGACCAATCATTTCCATCAAGTTTATCAGAATTATTTGCATAATTAGATGTTGAAATTACAACGCCTTCTATATCACTCCAATGATATCCATCTAATTTATCAGAATTATCAGCATAAGTAGAAGTAGAAGATAAGCCAATAAAATTATCAGCATATATAGTAGTTCCACTAAGTGTATCTAATATAATATCATCAGCTAGTTGTGTAGAAGTTATCTCATTATTTTTAATATATGAACCATTAAGAGATTGTGAAGGTAGATTAATATCATCAACAACTATAAATGAACTAACTGTTATTTGATAATTTGTAGTATCATCTTGGTCATTTCTTAAGAAAGAATCATCAACGTTTAAAGTATCATCAGAAAGTGTTATATCATTTCCACCAATTAAATTTGTGTCATCAGATATATCTAGTCCAGAAATACTAGTGGTTGTATGTGTATGTCCTGGATTTTCTCCAAGATCATCTGTGAAATCTGTCAATGTTATATCAACAAAATCTAAACTATCATCATCTATAGTGTCATCTTTAATTTGTTCGCCGTCCATATAGCCATCGTTAGTATTCCATTGAATTGAATTTACTTCTAACTTACTATTAATACTATTAGTATCAGATGTTACTTTGTAAAAACTAACGTCATCAATAGTTTTAATACCTTGATCAACATAATCGCTAAACTGATACCCATCCCATTTATCAGAATCATAAGCATATGTTGCAGTAGAAACTAATACACTTTCTATATCACTCCAATGATATCCGTCTAATTTATCTGAATCATAAGAATAAGTTGATGTAGATGTTAATCCTATAAAATTATCAGCATACACAGTGGTTCCAGAAAGTGTATTTAAAATTATATCATCGTCTAACTGTATTGATGTAATTTCATTATTTTTTATATCTACACCATCAATAGATTGTGAAGGAAAATTAATTCCATCTTGATTAGTTACAACTAATGATCCAACTGAAATACTATAATTTGTAACATCATCTTGATCATTTCTTAAGAATGAATCATCAACATCAAGTGTGTCATCTGTTAAAGTTATATCATTTCCAGCAATTAAATTAGTATCATCTGAAACATCCAATCCTGAAATTGTAGAACCTGTATGTGTATGACCAGAATCTTCTCCCAAATCATCCGTAAAATCTGATAATGTTATATCCACAAAATCTAAACTATCATCATCTATTGTATCATCTTTTATAACTTCTCCATCTATGTAACCATCAATAGTATTCCATTGTATAGAATTAACTAAAACTTGAGAATTTACATTAACTGTGCTAATATTTGCCTTATAAAAATTTACTTCGTCATTAGTTCTTATGGGTTGGTTAATATAATCAGCAAATTGATTATTATCCCACTTATCTGAATCATAAGCATAAGTTGCAGTTGAAGATGTTCCTATAAAATTATCAGCATATACCGCTACAGCATTTAACGTACTTACAGAAACATCATCAGCTAGTTGTGTAGATGTTATCTCATTATTTTTTATATAAGACCCACTTAATGATTCATTTTGAAAATTTATTCCATCAACATTTGTAACTACTATAGATCCAACTGAAATATTATAATTAGTACTATCATCTTGATCATTTCTTAAAAAAGAATCATCAACATTTAACGTATCATCAGAAAGTGTAATATCGTTTCCAGCTATAAGGTTTGTGTCATCTGATATATCAAGTCCAGAAATTGTAACCCCTGTATGTGTGTGGCTTGAATCTTCTACTAAATCATCAATAAAATCTGCCAATGTTATATCAACAAAATCTAAACTATCATCGTCTATTGTATCATCTTTTATAACTTCTCCATCTATGTATCCATCACTGGTATTCCACTGTATGAAATTAACTTCTAATTTGCTATTTATACTATTAGTATCAGAAGTTACTTTATAAAATTCAACATTGTCTATGGTTCTTACACCCTGATCTAAATAATCCAAAAATTGATTATTATCCCACTTATCTGAATCATAAGCATAAGTTGATGTTGAAGATACGCCAATAAAATTATCGGCATATATAGTGGTTCCAGAAAGTGTATTTAAAATTATATCATCAGCTAGCTGTGTTGATGTAATTTCATTATTTTTTATATCAGCACCATCTAAAGATTGAGATTGAAAATTTATACCACCTTGATTTATAACTGTAAATGAACCAACTGTTATTCTATAATTAGTTAAATCATCTTCATAATTTTTTATAAATGAATCATCTATATCTAAAGTATCATCAGTTAAAGTTATATGTGTTCCTGCTATTAAATTTGTATCATCAGAAATATCTAAATTTGATATTGTAGCTCCTGTATGCGTATGACTAGAATCCTCAATTAAGTCGTCAGTAAAATCATTAAGCGTTATATTAGTAAAATCTAAACTATCATCATCTATTGTGTCATCTTTTATGACTTCTCCATCTATGTAACCATCAATAGTATTCCATTGTATAGAATTAACTTCTAACTTACTGTTAATACTGTTAGTATCAGAAGTTACTTTATAAAAATTTACATCATCAGAAGTTCTTACAGGTTGATTTATATAATCATCAAATTGATAACCGTCCCATTTATCTGAATCCATAGAATATGTTGACGTTGATGCAATTCCAATAAAATTTCCATAAATTGTTCCATTCACAGTTAAATCATCTGTTATTATAGTTGACGTTGATATAACTAAATTTCCAACACCATCAACAACAGTCATAGAAGAACAATGAACAACGCCATTAGTATCAACATAATATTTACTTCCAGCATAACACACCATAGATAATATAAATAGTGTAGTAAGTGTAATAAATATTTTTTTAATTATAGACATTTTACTCTCCTCAATTATAATACTACGTTAAATATATTCCTAACTTTTTCTAAATCACTTTTAGTATCTATATTATAGCATTTTGTTCCATCAATTTCTACCCTTTTAACCTTATAACCCATAGCCATAGATAAAAAACCAATAGACTTCTTTAAACATTTATTTTTATTATCTTTAAGTTGTTTTATATCATTACATACTTTTTTACTAAATTTTACAACTCCACAAAAACCATAATCATCACACATAACAGCTATATCATTATTTATATTTTTAACTCTTTCTAATATTTCCTTATGTATTACAATATCACTAAATAAAACTATAACATCATCATTTAATTCTTTTTTAGCACACAATAAAGAATAGAATTCATCTGTAGAACTCCAATCTTCATTCAAATATTGTTTAACAAGTTGATTTTTTATTTTATTATATTGATAACCAACAACAACAGAAATATCATCTATGCCAATATCTCTTAAATCACAAACTAATTTATCCAATAATGATTTACCATTAACTTGAATTAAACATTTTGGAAAACCTATATTTAATCTTTTTCCATAACCTGCTGCAAGTATTATAGCCTTCATATATCCCCCTACTTATTTAAAAAATAAACTACAACAACAATTAAAATAGAACCTAATAATCCATATAATGCATAAATAGCATTTTTTAAAAATGGCAAAGATTTTTTTTCAATACTATTTATGTCTTTTGTATTTGTTAAAACTTGTTCTCTAAATTTAATAGAACTTTCTTCATGTTTATCCATAGTATCTATTAATCTATCTATTTTTTCAGTTTGAGCTAAATTTTCAGTTCTAAGTACCGCTATTTGTTCTCGTATTGTATTATTTTTTCTCATAATATCCTCAAATTATTTTACATAATCAATCCAACCTTCATTTAATGTTAATCCAGATATATTAAATTGTACCAAATCAACGCCTTTATTTACATATATATAGTTTGTTCCATCATTAGTGTATCCATTATAAGCAGTTTGACTATCACATAATCCACCAAAATCTACTAATTTTGTAATTCCCGTAATCGCTATTTGATTTCCATTAGATTTTGTTCCATGATATTGTCTACATATTATACCATAAATTCCGCCATGCTGATTAGGGCTATAATATTCTACTCCAACTTGAGCTGTTTCGTAAGCTCCATTATCAATACGTTGTAATTTATTATTGGTAGTATTTACTATAATTCTATTTAATCTCATTGCATTCCTCCATTAATATTCTCTATATATAATTCTAACCTCACAAGTTCCAGAAGATACAATACCATATATAGCACCTTGATAATTTCCTAATTCTAAATTAGCACCAGATGGAATAGGAAATGAATCAACTGTGCATTCTCCAGAAATATTATCTATATATACTGTTTGTCCACCATTATTATAAATTATTGTATCTTTTCTATTTGGATTTGTAGTTATTATTGGTGTTGCTGTATCACCAACAGAAACTTTTGAAGTTTTTAAATTATCAATTGCCATTTTATCCTCCTATTATTTATCATTATTTTTTTTAATTTTATTAATAATATCTTTAGTTTTCATACGTGGTGGTATTTTATCTGCCTCACGTTTAATATCTTTTTTTATTTTATTGGGCATTATGCTCTCCTTAAATTATAATACACATATAAATTTACATCATTATCTGGAGAAGAACCAGAACTATAATATTTTACAGTTAAATATAATCCAGCAGGTATTTCTTTTGCATCATCGCTTTTTATTAATCTACGCTTATAATCTGGATTTATATATTCTGTTTCTACATACTTTACAACTACATAACCTGCACCATATCCTAATATATTATCTTCATCTGTAATTTCAAATTCTACATAATCTCCAGAATATGGATCACCTTCTATAGAATAAAATCCTCCGTATATATGAACTGCTTGTGTAAATTTTCTTGAAAATTGATTAGTTTGTCCACCTGTTACTTCAAATCTATATCCTTTTATATATAATGCTTCAGCGGATATAGGAAATGTTTTAAATCCAGAAATATCTACAAAATTTTTACTATTAGCATTTGATTTATAATTATTTTCAAAATCTGTTTGATCACTACCGCTATCTTTAACCATTCTATATTGATAAATAATATTTCCATCGTTTACATATAAATCATAATATCCAGAACATGATATATATTGCAAATTCAAATATTTATCATCTATTATTCCTTTAATATCAGACCAAGAAGAACATTTTATAATCATACTTCATACCCCTTCCATTCTGAAAAAGATTCTAAGTCTCCACCAGTTAAATGCGTTAATCTTAAAACAATTCTTTTTGTTCCATCTCCAGTAAAATTTCTATCTAAAGATATTTGAAATGTATTTCCATTTACAAATATAACTCCCAGAACTTCTGGAGATGACATATCGCCATCTTCATCATAATATAAAACCATTCTCATTCCAGCAACAGAATCTTGTTCGCAAGCTCCAGATAAAGTTTGTATATATATTGTTTTTCCATTAGTTATAGTATAATATACATATTCATCACCTGCTACTGTTCCAAAATATGATTTTGTTATTGGAGTAGTATCTGGAGGTGTTACAGGTGTAGTAGAAACTAGTTGTCTTCCTGAAGCATCAATAGAGGCTTTATATTGTGTATCGCTATCTACAATATTTACCTGTATATCTCCTTTTCTTGATATATCACCCATTATTTATTCTCCTTATTAAGTAATGTAATAACTGTTATTAAATTTTTATTAATAGCTTCTAATAATTTTATCTTTACTTGCCAAGCATTTTCTTTAGTAACTGTAATTAAGCCAGTGTTTGTGTTTTGCACTTCATTAAATTTTTTTACTTTTTTCTCAATTTTTTTGTTTTTCATTTTAAATCTCCTTTTTAAAAATTTTAAATTTAACACAAATATATTTAAAAGTGTGGGGGCTTTAAAGCCCCCACTAATAGATTTCAAACTTATACCTCGTTACCCATTATAGTAGAATATACATCCATAGCAGAATTATCATCATTTCTACGTATAACTCTTACTGTTCCTGTATCTGTATCTGGAACTTCTATTGGAGGATCAAAAGTTACTATTGCAGTTGGATTAGCAGCAGATGTAAAAACAACAGCCACAGTAGCCAAACTTGCAATTGCTCCAACCTGTATCTCAGCTTTTAATGCACCAGAGGCAGAAACTATAATCTTTTTCAACTTCAATGTTTTTGCTCCAGTAACAGTATAATCATGATTATCTGTAGCATCTTTGGCAACTGATGCAGCAGTATCATAATCATGTACTTCTGTTCCTATAACTGCTCCAGTAACAACCTGTACAAATATAGGATTAGTTTCACTATTAGCATTGCTATCTTTAGAAACTGGCAACGCTGTTAAAGAAAGTGCAGCCAAATCAATCTGCAAATTTCCAGAAGCATCAATTCCAGCCCTCTGACTATCTGTAGTTGGATCAACCAAAACCATCAACTGTTTTCTATCTGGTGTCATTCTTGCTGCACCAGCATCGCCCTCATCAACAGAATCAGGAGTAGTTTCATCAACCAAAAATCCAGCCATTTTTACTTTACTTGTTGCAACTGTAAATGCAGAATCATCAGCTAACTCTTCACCGCCACCACCTGTAAGAATGTCTATCTGCAAATGTCCATCTGTATCAACCAATGGAACATAATTTGTGCCAGAACCATCCTTTGCTGTATTTGCATAAATAAGTATATCGTCCTGAGCAGCATCTAAATCTCTAATGTCTAAATCTGAAGCACTAACAGTAACACTACCATCAACAGTTATAGAACTATCACCATCATCTATTGATATAGATGAACCACCATCATCAACTGATATAGAAGTGTTTTTAATCTCAACAGCTAACTCACCACTAGCATTTATTAACGCAGTCTCTGTGCCATCAGATATTTGAACAATAAAAGGCTTAGTTGCATCAAAACCTTTCTCTTCCGTACCATTATGAAGAGCTACTCTTTGTCTAGCCCTAAAATCACTCATTCAACTCACCTCCTTTTAAAAAATTTAAGCATCTATTATGTTATTCTTTTTTTCTAATTGAGATATACCTGTTTTTAATTCTTCTATTTCTCTTTTAGCAACTTCTATTGCTAACTCTACTTTTTTAAATTCTACTGTTTTTAATTGTGAAAGTCTAGCTTCTAATTGTGCAACTTGATTTATTTTTTCATTTAAAATAATTTGTCTATGTTTTATTTTAAGATCTATATTGGCTTCAACTATTTCATTTCCACCACTTCTATTTATATCTGACATTAATTAATCCCCCTCAAATTTATGTCCATATATTGTTGCTTTAAAATCTGCAGTAAAATCATGAAAATGTGTAACCTTAACAGTAACTATATCACCATTATTTATTCTATATCCTCTTTCTATAATTATCTTACCATTTCTATCTTGTTCAGAAGACATTACAGTTCCAATAATATCTCCATTAACAGCTAAAACATATTCAGCATCTACTGTTCCATGTCCCAAACATCCTGTAATTCTAAGAACACCACCTGTATTATTTGTATATGTAACTATTGTTACTTGAGAATTTCCAGCAATAGTATTTATAGATCCTGGTTGGGCTATTGTTAAAATTGGATTCATGTACCCTCCACAATCATCTGTATATTCAGTCCATACTCCATCTGTTTTACAATAATATATTTTTTTGTCTTGTATTGCTATATAAACATCATACAATCTTGGAAACGGATTCTTGTCTACATCAGCACCATATCCTATATGCGTTAACTCGCCTATTGGATTTTTTATTATAGTATATAGTAAATATCTACTAAGACAACTCATATATTATTCCTTATTATAGAAGCTAGGCTACACCTCCTCTAAATTTTGTGCCTTCCCACCTTGAAGTCACGCCTCGCCACAAATAACGCTCCTATTAAAGTTTTAAAAATTCTTCTACTGAAGAATAAATATCTTTACTAAATGCTAAATTTGCTGGAATATTTTTTCTTATTATTTCAGAAAGTCTAATATAGTCTCCATCTTCTATTTCTAAAATTCCAGTTTTTTCAGCATTATTAAATGCTGTAGATATTCTATTAAAAAATCTAAAAATATCTATTCCCTTACCAATATCTTTTATCGAAGTTTGTATTATTACTGTTAATACATTAATAATATTTTCTTCTACTTCTTTTCCGTTTACAGCAATTGCTTTCCATTTTTTTACTTTCATACTTTTCATAACAAATCTCCAAAATTATAAAATTTTATTATACCATAGTAATAGTGTAAGATTTATCTCCTACAGAATTTGTAAATACAATATCATCTCCAGAAACTGTAACCTTTACACCATTAGACATAACAATCTCATTTGTTAATGTAGCACCATTTAAATCTAAACCAGTTGTAAATCCATTATTAGCTCCCGTATCAGATACCAATATAGCAGATGTAACTTTTGTTGCTAAAGAATTATTTTCGTTTCTAACTCTTATTCCATATTCCAATGTTGCAACTGCTGCTTCATTTTTTAGTAATACATCAACTCCACCAAATACATCATTAACGGTTCCATAATTTTCTGCAATAACTGACAATCCATTAATTGTTCCAACTGTTCCGCCACTCTTTCCCTGTACTCCTAATGAATTATCTAACATACCAAGTATTCCGCCATCCCTATTTGTTACAGACACATTAACGCCTCTTATAATAAAATTAGAATCATTAGCAGCATAGTTACTATAAGAACCTTTTATAAGTGCGTCATTTGAATCTCCAGTAGCTGCCGAACCAACTGGTCGAGAAGCAATCAATCCTAATGTATATGTCTTTTGTGCAGCTCCTCCAGTCATTAAATCAGAACAATCAATTTTGAAAAAATATGCATAATCTGAATCTGGTCTAGCCGATAACTGAACTGTTAGTGCATCTATTATTTTATTTTCATCATGTTCTATCCATGTGCCATCTACTTCACAATAATAAAATTTTCCTAAATCAACTGAATAATAAGTTTGTCCTGCATTTGGAGCAGTGTCCTTATTTGCATCATTTCCCATAGCAATATCATTTGCATCTTCTATCCCATTTAGAATCAAAGCTTTTAGTAATACTTGACTTAACATTTAAACAATCCTCCTTTATATATTTTACCCGATAAGGTATAAATACATAAAAAATGTAGCTTTTAACATACAAAAATACTAAATTATACCCGATAAGGATAAGTGTAACAAAAATAATACACTTGTAACATATTCGCAGGGAGAGATTATTGCACACTCTCAAGTCAGTTATTCACTGCACCATTTAATTAAGGGTTGTAACCTTCCACCAGAAGTAATTCCTTATATTGTTCAGGAATTATTTTTCAATATGATTAGACTTGTCCTTTCATATCTACTCTCATCGTCCTCAGAATTTTCCATAACCCGACGCTTCCGTGCCTTATCCCGTGAAAAGGATTATTCAGCCACCTGCATCTATATTTCCGCCTGCCTGATTTATACTTTTTTGAATTAACTGTTCTAATTTTTCAACAGAAAAATTTTTACTAAACATAAAATATATTTTACTTTTTACATTATTATTTTTAAACTCTACTTTTTTTCTACCATCTGGTAACTCTATAATAGTATAAGATATATTCATTTTATGCCTTAAAATTTTTATTTATATATACTAAATTTTTTTCACAAATATCCATCCATCTTTGTAAGTCAGATAATTTTTCTTTTTGTTTCTTAGTCAATATTGCCTTTTGTAAAAGAATATTAACTTCTTTCTCGTGTTCTGACATAGTCTCAATAATATCTTTCTTCCATTGTTCAACTCTAGGCTTAGCACATTTATTACATATTGTTACTGTCCAACCTCTTAAACTTCGATTTTTTCCTTTCTTACCGCAATTTTCACAAACCTTATATGATTTATTTTCATATTTATCAATTATTTTAAATATCTTATCTGTGGCACTACCAACATAAAATCTAAGTCCGCCAAATTTTTCTTTTATTTGAGTAACCAAAAAATCTTTTTTAAGAGACTCATCCTTATCCAATTCTTTTTCTATTTTAGTGCATAATTTATCGAGTAAATCATACCAACCTTTTCCACATTCTATTCCAAATGCTTCATATGAATAAAAACATTTATCAGAATTAAATGGATTAATTTTTTTAACCTGTAAAATATAATGCTTTTTAATCAAATTTTCAAGACTAATCATTTTTACCACCTTATAGATAATAAATTTTTAGTGCCTCTTAATGCAAATAATGTGCCAGTAAAATTTCCGTATCGCGTATTTTGATTATATCCCCAAACTGCGATTGATATATTTATTGTTGCACCAATTATATTGCTATAATCTAAAGCTTTAGCAACACCATGACCGCCACACAACATTATTGCTACTAATATAATTATAATTATTTTTTTCATTTTTACCTATTCTTTAAATGCGATAATATTGATTTTAATTCATTTGTTATATCTTTTAATACATTTGTATTAATTTCCCTAACAGTAGCCTCGCTATACACCGCAGGAAGATTGTTCCTCAGCCGTTCCCACGCCTCTTTTTTATTTTTAACTATTACATACCACCTACGCCAATCATATGTATTTACATAATAATATAATTCATATATCTTCATTAGTTTATATATATACCTTAATGTAAAGTCCTGCTTGTCATTTACTACTCAACTTATAACTTTTCTAACTTATTCTGTAACCTCTGGCATATTACTAACCTGCGTGCTAAGCTGGCTCACCAGCGTTGTGTATTTTGTCTCTAACTGTGTTATAAATGTGCTGGTGAACTCCAATATCTCGCTGGCAACCTTAACCTCGCCCTTACTCAAACTATTGGCAATATCTTTAATGCTTCTTATTGTGTCATCTATTGCGTAAATCTGCGTCATAACACTATCTAAATTTAAACTCATTTTTCTCCTCCAAATACTCTATATAATACTTTTACTACCTTTATAATCATTTTTTTACTTCAACTGGTATTCCAAACAACTCCGTTGGAAAATATACTCCCTTCCATAATCTTTCTTCTATGACTATTTTGTTCGGCTTTCTTCCTTTTAATTTTTCAAAGCTTTTCACTTTTCCATAAATATCTAATATTGTCTGTCTATTCTTGACAAATATCTCTGTGAATATGAATAGCTTTTTTTCGTCCACTTTCTTTTATCTCCATATTTAGTCCAACTTTGCGGGAACATCTTTTTCGGGCTTGTGCGGCTCTGTTCAAAAGGCACTGAGCTTCCTTTTCTTTTCCCCGCATCCATTTCTTGGGTCCCATATCACTCCCTCGTCACCACACTCACACTGCTGCACACTGCTTTCGTCTCTACCTTCATGCCTTATCCAATCGTTTGGCACGCCTCTGTACTGCTGTGGTTGCTTAGGCTGAGGCTGTTCGTATGTGCAGAAGCAAAAGGGTGTGAGCAATATAAGCACTGTGCTTACTGCCACAATGTAGATTAATAAGAGATACACTGCTGCACCGAATACTTTATTACTTCGCTCTTTCCATAACATGCTCTATATTCTCCTTATACTCTTATATATTATATATATCTAATACTATATCCTTATATAGTGGCATCCTATATGTTGAAGCATACGCACAAGCACCTGCTATATCTATACTACTATGGTCTATACTATGCGGACTACTTATGCCCTCCTCTCTATATATCATTTATATTACTATATATAATGCTACTTACGAGGAGTTTGTTTCATGTGCTTACATGATGCTGAATGTCTTGACTTTGTTGAATATATATTAGGATGTGAGGCTGAGTCATTGGATTTAGAGTATATATCATACACACATCTATATATTATTAATCCATTAATCCCCATTTTTAAGAATGTTCTTAAGATGTTCTGCAACCTCATCGTCTATAACGGTCTTGCTGTCTTTAGCATAATCCTCAAACTTGTCTAATAGTGTGTCTAATGTCTTAACTAGCTTCTCTTTTGTCAAAAGTTTTTTGAGTAAATATCTGACCAACTTTCTCTCTAGTTTATGAAATATCTTTTTAAACATGATTAATCTCCTCTTTAAGTTCCTTAAATATACATATTGTTTTCTCTATTAAATCTCTTTTCTTCTCTAATTGGTATATCTTTATTTCCTGATTATCTATTATTACTGAACAACTTCTTATTTCCGTATTTACATGATTAAGTTTATGTTTGTAGGTTTTTATTAATTCATCCAGTTTTTTTGATATATTATTACTCAAGATTTTAGCACTTTCTTTATATTCTCATATATTTCGTTTATATAAAGAAATCTTATAAACGAAATAGCCAAACATCCAACGGCAACTGGATAAATACCCATCCTAAATATAGTAGTTCCTACAAAACCCCAAAACACCATACACGCAACCTCTACGCCAAACAAACAACCCAATTTTACTAATAACATTAATTGTTTAATCATTGTACAAAATCCTTTTGTTCGTTAGATAACATCTTTTCATCACCGAACCTTGATATTATATATCTTGTCTTTTTCCCATCCTGTTCTTTCCTAATTACTCTTATCGTAATTTTCTCGACATTATTAAGTTTTTTATTTTTAGCCATTCTAATAAAAGTAGCAGATAAATCTTTAAACTCTTGAAAAAGTATTTCATTTATCTCTTCTTCGCTTTTGTGTTTATATTTTTCTTCTATATCATCTTTCTTCTTTTCTTTAGGAGCTATAAACTTATCAACACCTAATAATCTCGCTTTTCTTGCAATTATTTCACTAGCTGTCTTATATTGCTTTCTTTTTTTTGCTTCTTGTGCTAATTCATCTAACTCTTTAATTAATTCATGTCTCTTCTCTTGCCAAATATCCATTTGATGAGGATTATGAATTTTATCCCAATTTTCTCTTTTTTTTACAATTTCTTTAATATCACGACTAATTGTTGCTTTAGAAGCAGAAAATTTCCCCTCTTTTACGACTTTAAGTTTATCTATAATCTCAGAAGCTTTTATGCCTTCATCAAGCATTTTTTTAACAATCTTTCTCCTAAGTTTTATATGCATAGCTTCACTATAATTTGCCATTATCTATCTACTCCCTCTATTATATTAGTTGCATAAAATTCTATTTTTTATTCAAATCTTTATCTAAACAACATTTTTTATATTTTTTTCCACTTCCACAATGACAAGGTTTATTTCTTCCAATTATTTCTTTATTATTTTTAACTGTTTTGTTTTCAACAATCTTTTTTGCTTCTTTTTGCATAGCCATAGCAGATTCATGTCTTTTTTGCAATTGTTTTCTATACTTATCGTATTCTACCATATATGCCTTTGCAAATATCCAATTTAATGGAAATATAAATTTTATAATCCTTATAAAAGCATTAATTTGCAAACGCATGCCTATCACTTCAGCCTCATAATTTCCTTTTCTTCTTTCTAAATTAATTATTCTTTTTTCTAATTGTACAAATGCTGAATAAATATTAGCTTCTTTCATCTCTCCTCCCCACATAATTTCTTTTAGATTCATCTTTTATAATTTTTTTTACAACACTCTTTTGATATTTAGTCCATTCGTCAAGTGTAGGATACATAATAGCATGTCCTATTTTAGCCAATACAAAAGCGTCAACTTCATGTTCTGTATCAAATTCAACATTCCATTTTTTATATACTTCTTTATAAATCAATGTTTTTGGAGAATTTCCTTTACCTGTTGCAAATTTTTTCAAAGATGATGGAGATACTATATAATAATATTTGCGTTTATAAAATAATAATAATTTTATAGTGCCACCTAATTCTCCAATAGAAAAAGACCTACCATGATTAGGATTAAATGCATATCCTTCAAGTATAGAAACATCAATTTTATATTTTTCAATTATTTCTTTTAATTGTTTTCTTATGTCATATAATCTTATAACATTTTTTTTCTTAGATTTAATAGTTCCACAAGAAACTACCTTTAACTTATTTATATCATATATAACCCATCCAGTATTTGTTAAAGAAATATCTAAGCCTAAAATTCTCATTATACCTCCACATATTTCATTAATTTAACGTAACCTTTCATATCTACATGTTCATCAAAAAAACCATTCCCATTACTTAAATAGAAATTTTCACTTTTTATTACATCTTCTCCTAATATTTTGAATAAATCATTTTTACACACATCTATACAAATACCTAATCCCGAATTATCTATCGTAATTTGTTTCACTTTTGTTTTACTGGTTATACTTTGAAATATAGAAATAAATCCTAAAACACGTATTTTATTATTTTCTTCGTAAGTTGTACGAAATTCTCCACTGTGAACTTTTTCTCCAGCTAAAACTTTAAATACTTCGTTTGAAGTTAATTTTATAGTTAAAGTAAGACCTTTTTCATTTACTACTATACTAGCAATTTTCATTTTTTTCTCCTTAAAAAATTTCTTTCATATATTATATCATCAGCTAAGCCTAATCTTACAGCCTCTTTAGCAGTAAGAATTTTATCAATAGCACATAACTGTTCAATCTCTTTTATAGTAATTCTAGGTTTAATTTCTTTCATTCTTTTATAATATATTTTGTATATAACATTTCTTAATCTTTTAGACTCCTCTCCCCAACTTTCAAAATTTTTAGACTCACCATCATAAGAAAATGTTCCATCATGTATTAAAACCATAGAATTTGTTGATAAATATCTTTTATCTCCTGCTTGTAATATTACAGAACCCATACTACTGGCATCACCATAAACAGTAATATTAATTTTACTTTTTGTACTTCTTAATGCATCATATATTGCTAATCCATTATATTCACATCCTCCCGGACTATTAAGTATTATATTTATGGGTTCTTTTCTATTTATATTATCTAATATATGTATAGATTTTATAACTCTAGCTGCTAATTTACCATGAACAGAATCTTCATCTTGCGATTCAGAAGAAACAGTACCAATATATATTGTTCTTGTTGGTATATATAATCCATCATCATAAAAACAAGATAAATCATTTCTTTCAATCTTCTTTCTCGACATTTTCTTCTCCTTCGGCATCTATAATAGGATAAACATCTCCATTTCTTTTTATAGCTTCATTTTCATAAAAACTTAAATTTCTAGCATACCACTCTGCAGCAAAATCATAAGTAATTTTTCCAAGTCTATCTAATAATTTAAATGGCATTCTAAATGGATTACGTCTTATATACTCAAATGTAGCATTAATAATAGCACCTATGCAAGCATTTAATCTCTCAAATCTTATTTCATTATCTTCTAAATAATTTTTACATATAATTGCTATTTTATTAGCTGGATATGCAACTTCATTATTCTTTGCTTGTCCAACATTATTTACTAGAATAATTTTGGGTTTATTCCAGTTTTTTGTTGCTTTTATTAATTCCAATGTAATTTCATAAGTAACTTCACCTGCACTCTTTGGAGTGTTATCTTTTTTTAATCTACATTTTATATCATTATTAATATACGGAGCCATTAGAATTACCTCCATTACTTCTAGCATTATTCATAGCTTTAGCAAGTTCTATAATAACTGAATTCCAATGTTGCCTTAATACAGTTCTAGAAATTAATCTAGCACATATAGTAGCTGTTACATTATAAACTATATCAATTGGATCTTTAGGATTATTAATATAAAATTCTCTTAATTTGTTAACTAAATCATCAACATCCTTTTCTAAATATTTAACAAAAGATAAAATTTTTAATCTTCTATCAATATTATTATTATCCATTTTTTATCTCCTTATATTTTCCATCTTTATAATATCTATTATCAAATTCTGGTTTATATTTTTCTATCCACCAAAACATCATTGCATTGCAAGCTATATGTGCTGCATGATGTACCTTAGAATCTTCTGCTATTTTTTTTCCAAATAATAATGCCACAGTATGCCTTATTATAGCATTTATAACATCTAAAAGTAAAACTCCTTTTCTCCAACTATTTTTTCCATATGCCTTTGGTTTTTTTAAATAAGCACCAAATTCCATACCTCTATTAAATTCTTGAAGAAATTCAAAGTCTAAAAGATCCCATTCTGTCTTACCTTTTTTATATTTGTTATGTACAACAACTTCATTAGAATCTTTTTCTTTACTAATATTATAATTAGACTCTATTTGCATATTAGGTATGCATCCTTCATAATCTTTAAAGTCATTTCCGCCAACTATACCCATTTTATCCTCCTTACAATTTTCTATATTTGTTATATTCTTTCATGCCTTTTGTCAATTTTTTTGTCTTATGTCTTTTTCCATGACTTTCAGATGTCCATCCTTTTTCAAAATCAAAAGTTACTTCAAAATCTGGTCCACGATAACCCGCATTCCCTTCATATCTTATTGTCACAATCTTTAATGTTATTTTTCCATTTTTATATTTAACAGGTTCTATTACTACTGACTCTTTCATTGTGCCAAATAAATGTCCATCTGGAACTTCATTTATTCTCACGCCTAAACACAAATGGTTATCTCTAATATCAACATCTAACATTTTAATAATCACCTCTTATTAATTTTTTAAGATATTCTATTGCATCATTTAAATTATTATATATAATATCAAACTGTTCTAACATAAAAGCATGCTCATGTTTATTTCCCTTTTCTACAACGCCAACAGTATGCTTTCCTAATTCATATGCCGTAGCAATTTCAGAAATACTTCCTATAGACTTATCTTTAGCTCCACTTAAATCTGCAAATATAATATCTGCCTTCCTAACCATCCAATGATCCCTTCTTGTAATTGCATGAGGTGTTACAACTGCACTTCCTGTTTCACGTGCTTTAGGATCAAACTTTTTAGACTTTAATTCTTTTTTAGCAACCATAGGATGCATAACAAAATAGCCATAAGATTCCAACATTGGTTTTACTTTAGAATAATACATTTCAACTTCTTCCCAATTAAGTCCGCTCATTGGATGCACTAAATAGATAAAATACGGTCTTTCCATTTTTTTACCTCCTCCTAACATTTTTAATAATTCTCCATATTGTTTAATAAACTTATCTATTGCTATATCTAATTCTTTTTTATTCATTTTATCTCCAAAAAATTAAAAAATTAACAATAGATAACAATATTCCAATAATTGTTATTTTTAAATTTCCTGATAAAATTGAACATCCTAAAAATCCAACAATCATCATAATAAAACACAGCTTATATAATATCTGATGCATCTTAACCTCCTTAATTTAAAATTTTACCATTATCTATAGTTATTATATTATTAAATGAATTTTTTAATTTATTTAAATGAGAAATAACTAATATAGTATAAAACTTATTTCCTAATTTATTTATTGTATTTACAAAGCTTTCTAAACCATCATCATCCATGTATTCTATTTCATCTATTAATAAAAAACTAATATTGACGCCTACATTTTCTTCTAAAAATTCTGAAATAGCCAATCTTATTGCTATGCTTATTCTTATTTTCTCTCCTCCACTATAACTATCAAAATGTCTTTTAAATTGATCACCATAAACATCTATATCAAAAGTATCTCTATTCTTTTTTGACTTGGTTTCTTTTTGTATCTTAAATTTTATATACAATGGTTCATTCATTATACCACTAAGTATAGTATTAGTTCTATATTCTAAGTCTGGTAAAATATTTTCTAGTATATATGACGGTATGCCATTTTTAGAAAATGCTTTTTTTATTAAATTCATCTTTTCTATCTTATCTTTTGAACGCTTTATTTCTTTAGCTTTATCTTTTATACTACTTTCTAATATTTCTATTTTAGTCTTCAATCTTTTAATAATTGTTTCTTGCTTAACAGCTTCTATTATTTCATTATGCAACTCAGAAACCTTAATTTTTATATTATTTATCTCCAGCTTAGTATTCATTAATTTATTATTTAAATTATTTTTATCATTAGATTTAAGAAAATCTTCATCTATATCTTTCAATACATTTTTAAATTTTTCATTATTACATAATGCAATATTTAATTCTTTTTTAATACTATTCTTTTTATCATTAATTCCATGTATTTTTAAATCTATTTTTTCTATTAATCTATGCTTATTTTCAAGTTCAATTTCTATCTTTTCACTATTCTTATCTTTAATCACGCTTCCACATGTTGGACAAGTTTTATATTTACATAATTTATTATTACTTTTAACTATATCATACTCTTTACAATATTTATTTTTTATAGAATTATTCCTAAGTATTTCTTTTTCTATTAATCTTAAATTTTGTTTAAATTCTACAATTTCTAAATCATTTTGATCTTTTTCTTTACATATTTCACATACATAATTATATTTATCATATAATTGTTGATTCTTTCTAAGACATTCTTCAAGCGTTTTTATTCTATCCTCTAATACTTTAATTTCATTATTTTTATTGATTATATTTACATTTGGTTTATTATCACAAGAATAAAAATCTAATTCATCTTTAGTATTAATAATTTCACTTTCATAATTTTCTTTTCTTGTTTCTGCTATTGCCAAATCAATATCTGTCTTTCGTATTTCTTCTTTAACCTTAATTTCTGCCAATTTATATATATTTAATCCTAGCATATCAAAAAACAATTCTTTTCTATCTACTGGACTCTTATTCATAAAACTAGATATTTTTTCTTGACAAAAATATGCAGAACTTATAAACACATCATAATTAATACCAATTATTTCTTCAATTTTTTTTTGAGTTTCTGCTATCGTTGGCTCTGTTAAATTAATGTCTCCATGTTCAGAATTTGCACATATATATAATTTTGTTTTTTCATTTTTGTATCTTTCTCTTATAATTTTAAATATAACCCCATTTTTTTTAAATATTAATTTAACCCTACATATACTTTTTCCATTTTTAATTATACTATCTATACCTGCTCTTGTCTCTCCATATAATACAAATGTTATGGCATCAAATATTGTTGATTTTCCAGAACCATTATTTCCAATTATAAGCCATACACCATGTTTAAATACAAAATTTAATTTGTTATATATCATAAAATTTTCTAATTCTATACTTAACAATATCATTTTATTTTCCTTAAAAATTCAATAGCCATATCTTTAATATCGTTACTCTCATTCTTAAAATAATGCAATGTTGTATCTATAGGATTCATTTTATTATTATAATTTTTATCTCTCACTCTTAAACTAAAATTTCTATTTACATTAATACTATCAACAATAGCAAATTTTTTATTAAAATATTTTTTAATTTTTTTAGTTGGAACTATTTTATTTTCAGAAACTGTTATATTTAATTTAACAATTTTATTATTTACATCTACACTATCTAATCTTTTTTTTAATTTTCCATCCCATTTTTCATTTATAGTTAAAAATTTTCTACTATTCAATTTTATAAATTTCCATTTACATTTTCCGTTATTTAATTTTCCTTTAATAAAACCCTTAATACTATTCTCATCATTAAAATTTATCCTATTTAAACTTCCTGAATATATTATATTTTTAATATTTTGATGATTATGTATATGCCCCAACCCCACATATATTATTCTTCTATCATTAAAAATATTTGAATCTGTATATTCATCTCCGGCAAAAATGTAATCATCTTTACGTGAACCATTTATAGTAAAATGTCCAAGAACCACAACTTGTTTAATAAAATCTTCAATTACAACTTTATTATATTTCTTTTGATATGGTAGGCATAAAACATAAAACTCTCCTTCATTAAATTCAATTATTATATCTCTATCTATTATATGTATATACTTTCCAACTAAAACTTTTTCAGAACTTAAACAATGGGCTTTATCTTTAGATGTTACATTATCATGGTTGCCCATCAATACTATTGTATGTATTTTATTATCATTCAATATTTTTAATCTTTTAGCAAATTCTTTTCTTGCTATATCATCTGGACATCTACTATCAAATACATCGCCTGTAATAAACATATACTTATACTCATGCTTTAATACAAACTTTATACATTTATCTAATTGCTTTAAATCTTCTTCTAATCTAGTATTTAAACCTGTATTATGATTTAATTTTCCATATTTTTTAATGCCTAAATGTAAATCAGATAAATGAACGAATTTAATCATCTATTATCTCCATCTCCTTTTATTATACCTCTTTCCATTCTATAAAACAATTTTTCTATGTTTTCTCTGGCTACATTTTCTAAAGAAAAACCATATCTCCTACATATATCTGAAAGATACCACAATATATCTCCTAGTTCTTTTTTTATATCAACAACCAAGCTGCTGTGTTCCTTATCTCCTCTTATATATTTTTTTATTTTACCATGTAATTCTCCAACCTCACTACTTATACCTAATAATGAATACATTATTTTCTCATTATCTTTTAACTTATTACATTCAGTACATCCACATTTATATCTTTTATCTACAGCATTTTCATATATAGCTGTCATGCTTGCTAGCCGTTGATATTCATTTAAATCCATTATTTCCCCCTCATCTTCTTTATTTCTTTAATAGCCCAATTCCAATATAAATTCCACCAATCAAATAATTTTAATAATGCTATAACACATATAATTAGTCTCATTATATCATTTTCTACTATTTTCAAAACTGTATCTACTAATTTAAAAATTATCATATTTTCTCCATAATACCTTTTCCATATACAATAGTAAACTCACATTGTCTATATGGTGTTGATATCTTAGATTTTTTAACAACCACTCTTGTTAAGCTAGCACTTTTCTTTCCTTTACTTTGTAGTGTTTTTATTTTAGCCAAAGAAAGTCTTAGATGTGCCCAAAACTTTAATGCCCTGCCTCCAGGAGTTACTGTTTTCTCTCCAAATATAACGCCTATTTTATCTCTAACTTGATTTATAAATATTACTACTGTATTAGATTTTTTAACAATATGACTAAATTTTCTTAATGCTTGTGCCATCATACGTGCTTGAAGGGCAATATGATTATCATTCATATCGCCCTTTAATTCTTTTTCTGGAACCAATGCTGCTACACTATCTATAATTATTAAATCTACGCCTTTTTTAATTAAACTAATTGCTATATCTAAACCTTGCTCACCACTTTCTGGTTGATTAAACAATAATTTACTTAAATCAACACCTATTGTATTTGCATACTTAGCATCCAATGCATGTTCTGCATCAATATACGCCGTTATATAACCTTCTTTTTGAGCAGTTTTAATAATATTCAGACACAATGTAGTCTTACCAGAACTTTCTAAACCATATATTTCAGTAATTCTTCCTCTAGGTATTCCACCAATTTCTAATGTTTCATCTAAAGATGTAATACCAGTAGAAATACTAGGAATATCTAATTTTTCATTTTCTTTAGGTTCAAGCGTGGTTATAGCATCTTTTCCAAATTCTTCTTTTATACTTTTTACAATTTTATCAATATTTTTCATTTACCACTCCTCTTCCTCATCATCATCATTTTCTTCTTTCACACCTTTAGAATTATTTTTGGATTCAATATCTTCTTCATCTTCTAAATCTTCTAAATCTTTAAGTTCTTTATCTAAATCTAATTTTTCTTCATCGTCATTCTCAACATCTTCGTCTTCATCTACTGTATTTGTATCTTCATCATCTTTATTACTATTATCATTTACACCCAATATTTCCAATAATTCTGCTCTAGTTTGTTTTGCAACAAAAAAATTCAAATCATAAGCCCCGCCTTCTTCTGCTTGTTTGTTTATTATTTTTTCTTCTTCTTCTTTTATAGCATATCTTTTTGGTGATGCTTTTACGTTATATTTAGTATCTTTAAAACCCTCACCTTCCCTTTCTATTTTAATATTATATTGAGTTGGATCACCATATTCATCATCTAATGCTAATGATTTAATTGCTGTGGCTATTGTTGTTCCTACTTCCATAAGCTTAACTTTAAATTCTCCACCATTTTGTTTTTGTTCCTTTCTATCTATAACATTAAAATAATATCTTTTGCTAGCCTTATTTCCAGATTCACATATAGGACAATTAGATTTTCCTAAGCATATAGCTCTTCTAAGTTTTCCTTCCTTATCTTTAAAATGATGTACCCATGCATTCTCAAAATTATCCTCAACTATTCTAACTATACTAACTCCAGGAACTATCTTCATTCTTCTTATACCCTCTCCTCCACCACCTGTTCCAATTTTTTCATACTTTTTTCTAGCATTAAATTTAGACATAATTATACCTCCATTTTTGAAATTCTTTTATCTTTAATAACAAGATTTCCACTATCTATGAGCCTACTACATAATTGACCAATAGAAACTAACATATCTTTTTTTATACTATTAGCCTTAACAACCATTTCTAATACATCTACATTTTCTTTTGCATTATCCAAAATTTTATTTCTTTTTTCATAACCTTTTGGAAAATATCTAATTATAGCATTAGATATGTCTTCTTTAGTTGGCTTTTTACCAGATACTCCTAATAATTTTTCTTCAGACGCTTTTCTTGCCTTTGCATACCATTGTTCATATTCTCTTTCTAATGTTCTTAATACCTTTTTAGCTTTATTAAGCAAATCTGCCCATTTAAGATATCTATAGGCTTGATGTTTCATGGCTTCTTGTATTTCAAATGGTTCATCAATTTCATAATCTTGAAGCTCTTTATTAACATCAACTTCAATTTTTTTGTTCGGTAATTCTACCTTAACAAAAAATTCTTCCTTTTTAATCATCTTTCCTCCTTTTTAAATAATCTTTTACCGCATTAAAAATAAATTTATTAAGCAATTTTATTGTAAATATTTTACGATTATATTTTTTTAAAATGTAACTCATTTCTTTTTTAGATATATCTATTGTATAATTCATAGAAACCATATTTTTTTCTTTAGATTTTTTAAATTTTATATTATTTAAAATCATCGCATTCACCTATATTTTTTATATTAGAATTTTCCTTTATTAAAAATTCTTTTTTACCCTTATAATTCATTCTATATACATCTGCTAAAATTAAATCACCAGCTTTAAATTTATCCTTAAATTTAGAAAAACTATCTTTCCAACCAACTATAACGCTTTTACAACCATCTAATGAAATATTAATAAATAATGCTTTATCTGTAGAATATACTCTATCAACTTTTGCAAATAGTTTAATTCTATTTCCAGATTGTTGTTTTATAGCTTGACTTAATTCTATTCCACCAGATTCCTTTTGTAATAAGTTGGTTAAACTATCTGTAAAATAAAATCCATACACATCTTTTTCTCCTTCAAGTTTTTGATATAAATTTAAATTTATACATTTACCAATATATTTTTTATCAACCTTTTGTCTATATTTATGCAACATTAACCCTCTACTACAAAAAGAACTAAACGCACCAGACTTTATTAATGCTAAAACAACTCTTTTATTTAATATAGATTTATTATTAACAGCATATTCTAAAAAATTTTCTGCAGAAGCATATGGTTGCTTACTTGTTATACCTTCACAAGACTTACCTATACCTTTTAACGATAAAAATCCATATCTAATATTATTTTCTTCTATACTAAAAATATTTTTAGACTTATTTATATCAACTTTTAATAGATTTATATTAACATTATTCATTTCTTTTCTATATTCATCTATTTTATTTTCATCATCAGTATGATTAAGTAATGATGTATAAAATTCTAATGAATAATATGTCTTCAACCACATTGTAGCATAACTTAATAATGCATATGAACATGAATGACTCCTATTAAAACCATAACTTCCAAACGCTTTTATATCATCCCATAAATTTTCAGCCATATTCTTATCTATTTTTTTCGATGCTCTCTCTATAAATAATTTTCCTAAATTATCTTGTTTTTTAAAAAAATCTATTCTATCAGCTTTTCCTTTTGGAGGTTTTTTTAATAATTTTTTAATAGTTAATCTCTGCCTTACATTAAAATCTCCTAAAAGCTTTGTTAAATTAATTACTTGTTCTTGATACAATAATACGCCATGAGTTTCTTTTAATGCTTTCCATATTATAGGATTAAATTTTTTATATAAATCTTTATCTTTTCTATTATTTAAAAATTTATCAAATATTCCTATAGACAATGGTGCTGGTCTATCTATTGCAAGTAATGCTATTATATCTTCAAATTCTTTTGGCTTTAAATGTTTAATAAGACCTCTCATAGTAGAACTTTCACATTGAAATATTCCAGCTACTAAATCTTTTCTATAATTTTTAAATACATTATCATCATTTAATGGTATATTATCTAACTTTATTATCTTTTTATGCCTATCTCTTACTAATTTAATACAATCTGCTACCACAGAAAGAGTTTTTAATCCTAATATATCATATTTAACCAACCCCAAAGATGTTATCTCTCTACGATAAATTCCTTCTGTCCAACCTGTTATTATTTTATTTTTATATCTTTGTAATGGCAAATAATTAGTTAATTCAGTAGGTGTAATAACCAATCCTGCAGGATGTATTGATATATGTCTTGTTTGTCCTTGTAATCGCATTGCTAAATCAACTATTATTTCTTTATTTTGCAAATCTCCTATTAGTTTATTAATTTCTTCCTTATTTAATTCTTCATTATTTCCAATTTGTTTTGTTATATCGTTTATAAATCTATAATCAAAACCATATACTCTAGCAATATCTTTAATAGCCATTTTTAATTTCATCATGCCATAAGTTGCTATCTCTCCAACCTTATCATTGCCATATTTTTCTATTAAATAATGTTTAACGTCATCTCTATATCTAGCATCAAAATCTACATCTATATCTGGCATATTATCAGAACTTTCATTTACAAATCTCTCAAATAATAACTTATGTTTAATAGGATCAACATTATGTATTCCTAATAAATATGCTAATAAACAACCTGCCACACTTCCTCTGCCATAACCTACTAATATATTTTTTTGTTTAGCCCAATTTACAACATCAGCTAAAATAAGAAAATAAGCAGACATACCTTTATTTATTATTATACTAAGTTCATATCTTAATCTATTATAATATTTTGTATGTTTGTCTTTGCTAAATCCCCTATCTTTCCATCCATCAATAGCCTTTCTTTTAAGAAGTTTATCAATTTCATTTTTACCTATTTGTTTATTATCGACAAAAATTGCTGGATATTTATGACTTTTATCTATATTATATTCTTCAATTTTATTCGCTATAACATTTGTATTTTCAATAGCTTCTTTTAATATATCTTTTGATATTGTTTTACTATAATGTTCTTTCCACACCTTTAATATATCCTGCAATGTTTTAAGCCATAAACATCTAAGACTAAATTTTAATATTTTATTCTTAACCTTATTTTTATTTTTATAACTCTGTTTTTTCTTAACCATAAATAAAACATCTTGTAATAAACTATCATTATTGTATATATAATGGCAATCATTAGTTAAAACCATAGGTGTTTTAGTAAGCCTTGCTAAATTTGCAATTTTAGGATAAATTTCTTTAAAACCACTATTTGGAAATAACATTATCTCTATATAATAATCTTTTCCAAAAATATTTTTATATTTTTCTATTTCTAAAATTGCAGCATCTTTATCATTTTTAAATATAGCTTGATAGACGGTTCCTGCAAAACAACCAGATAAAACTATAATACCCTCGCTATATTCTTTCAATAAATTAAAATCAATTCTAGGTTTTTTATAGAAACCGTCTATATTTGCTATTGATACTAATTTTATTAAATTATAATACCCCCTTGTATTCTTTGCTAATAGCGTAACATGATTTCTATATTCTTTATGCTTTTTTACTTTCATATTATCAACTATATATGCTTCATATCCTATTATGGGCTTTATTCCCTCTTGCTTACATGCAAATATCAATTGTTGTGCACTATTAATATTTCCATGATTAGTTATGGCAATTGCTGGCATACCTAATTCCTTTGCTCTTTTAACCCAATCTATAGTCGTTCCAACGCCATCCAATAAAGAATTTTCATCATGAACGTGCAAATGAACAATTTGCATTATATCTCCTAATTAACATTTTTAAAGAATTTATGTAAATCTACTAATTTTTTCATTTCTACATCGCCAATATGCTCTCCTTTATTTAATTGCATATCTAATTCTTTGGCATATTTTTCAGATTTTTTCTTTATACTATTCATTTTATTTTCATATATAGAAATTATTAAACTAAAATTTGTACTTCTTCCTCTCTTTTTCAATTGTTTTATTTTTCCTTTATTATTTTTAACTCTTTTAGAGACATTCCGACTGCTTCTACTATTGTCTCCATCAGATTTTTTATCTTTAACTTCTTCTTCTTTGTCATCCTTAATTTTGTCGTCGCTATAATTGTCATCTTTGAATTCTTCTTCATTTTCTTCAACTTCGTCTTTTTCATCAACAGCTTCCTCTTCTTCTTTATCTATATTTTCTTCATCAGAATCTAAATTTTCTACATCATCGTCATCATCTAAATCAAATTCATCTTCTGGGTCTGAATTTTCTTTTTTATCATCGCCGTCAGAAAATTCATCATCGTCTTCCAACTCAAACTCTTCTTCCTCATCATCATCATAACGTTTCTTTTTCTTATCAGACATTTTTTATTCCTCCTATTCTACACCGAACTTTACATAATATTCTTGTATTTTTTTATGTATAATATTATGTATAGTAGGATGTATATAATTATATTCTTTTTCAGAATAATTAAAATATTTTCTTATTCTATTATGTAATAAATCAACCTTTGTATCTTTTTTCTTTTTATAATACTTTATCCAGGGAACTTTATATTCCTTTTTTATTATAGAATTAATATATATAAATAAACAATCATTATCTAAAACATACATATATTTAGTAACTTTTTTTAAACATTCCAACGAAATATCACAACTTTTTATAGCTGATATAACAGATATACAATTAATATCGCTAAAATATTTAATCCAATCATAATCATTTTTTGTATATAAATTTTTTATACATTCATAAAATTTATTCATTTTACCACCAAGTATGCGACTTTGTTTCTTTATATGGCAAATTTATATATTCTATAATCTGTTTTACTATTTTAACTGGTGTAATATTTTTTATTATTTCTAAATTTTCTAATCTTATATCATCTTTTTCTTTAAAAGATTTACATAAAGAATTTATAATACATGGTATTTCAGAATAAGAATTAATCTTAAAATAATTTATTTTTTTATCAGGAAATGATTGCATAACTGGAATACATCCATATGCTATAGCTTCAGTTATAGTATAATCCCAAACATAACGACATTTAGATAATTTAAAAAAATCAGTAAATACTTTAGCTCTCTTCAAATATTTATAAATAACATTTTTATTTTGCCAACCTTTATGAATAATTAAATTAAAATTTTTATGTTCTTTAATTTTTCTGAAATCAAAACTATTTTCATCTCCAAATGATATTATTTTTGATTCTATTTTATCGCAATATTCTAATAATAATTCTTTATGTTTAACTGATTTCCAATTATTATGATCAACAATTATATTTTCTTTTTCTTCAGAATATAAACCACTATTCTCTATATAAAATGGATTATCTATTTTTACTTTCATAGCTCTTAAATTTTTTATTGAATTATACATATGACTATATGGACATACAATTTTTACATTATATTTTAATGGTATATCATTAAACCAAGGATAATACTTTTCATAATATGCATCATGTACCCATGCTAGCACATTTTTGCCACTTATAATTTCATAACATTTTTTCCAATTTTCTCTATTATAAGATTTTAATAAATGTGGACTTTGATGTATAAAAATTATAGTATCATATCTAGAAACAACATTTTTATATTCATTAAACCACTCTTCATTTTCAAAACCCAAAACATTTTCAAATCCATAATCATTATTATCTGGTTTTTTCTTTTTATTAGTAGTTATAGCATAACAATCTACATTATGTCCTAATATTTCAAACCCTAATTTAATATTTTCAACAAATGTTAATACTCCTCCAACTTTTCCAAGTGGAAATCCTAACATACATATATTCATAATAAACCTTCCTTAGCCCATTCTATTTCATATTTAGAAGGAATATATTCATATACTATATTCTTATTAGAATCTAAAAAGGCAGGCTTAATTTTTCCATGAAAATAATTATATGGATTTCCAGGACTTCTAAGATTATTCCATGTTTGTAAAAATTCTTCCTTATACACTGTATCTCTCATATCATAACGAGTAGCCCAACGTTTTAAAGAATGAGTATATACTTTCATATTATTCATCCATTCAGCCTTTTCACTATTTAATATATCATCAAATGTAAGATATTTATCTTTACCATTACTTTTCCAATATCTTTCTCTTAACAATCTTAAATGATGTGTAAGCTGTGCTCTACTCCATCCAGATGTAAGACATTTATCAATATATTCATTAGCATTATCTGGCAAGCCACAACACGAACCACTCTGATTTAATTCTTTAAAATCAGGATCACTAATATTAAACTGCAAATTATGTTTTTTACATAATTTCCATATTTGTTTAACATATTTTTCTTTAACATCTCTATTTAATCTTTGATAAGTTCCTCTTTCTGTAGGAGACAAATTTTGATAATATTTAACTATATTAAATCCTATAACTTTTGATAATATTTCATATCTTTTTTCTATTTTTTCACCAGACATTCTTCTTTCCAAACAAAAAAATTCCATTGATACAGCCTTTGCTCCAGCTTGAGCAGAACGTTCTATTAAGCTTTCTATGTCAACATTTGTTAATCCAATAATATATGGTCTCAATCTTAAAATAGCCCAATATCCCAAATCTGAAATCTTTTTCATAGCATATAATCTTTCGCTTGTTGATGGACAACCCCTTTCAATAACATTAGCATTTTTATCACTATTAGTTATTATACTAAATTGAAATGCAAAATTCTTGTTATCCTTATAATCTTTAAAAAGTTGATAATATTTTCCCTCAGCCATTAAAGTTCCTTTTGTAGAAAAAATAGTTGGATATTTTATTTCTGCCAATTTTTTTACTAGTGGATAACCTGCCATTATTTGTTTTTCATTATTATCATAATTATCAGCAAGCCCTCCAAAATGTATTGGTATTCCATATTTTATAAAACATTTCCATTTCCAATCATTTATATTTTTTTTATCAAAAATATCTATCAAACTTTTTATATTAACTGGCTTAACATTCAACACGCCCTTGCATGATGGATTATTTGATTTTTGATAGTAAGCAAAACAATATTGACACTTAAAACTGCATATATTATAAACATCAAATGTTAATGGCAAACTACAATCAGGATATTCGCTAGATACTCTTGGGCTACTATAATATTCTGGCATTTATTTCTCCAATATTCTTAAAATTTTAATTAAGAAATCAGCATTTCCAACTTCTAATCTATTCCAATTTACATTCAAATATTTTCCTATTAATTTTAATTCATCTTCATCATTAAAAAATATTCTTAAAGAAGGTCTTAATCCTATATCTGTAAGGCTATTAAGTTTTATTTTTTCCAATACTTTTGGTTTAAAAACTATTTCTTCAGCCTTATGTAAGGCAACTTCATCAGAAATAGTTTTATTATTTTTAATTTTTTCTATTATTTTATTAAGAACATTATTTTTATTTTTATCATTTAATGAAAAAAAATTATTTAAACTCATTATTTATCTCCTTTCTCTACATACAATAAATCTTTCTTCATCGCCATTTTCTGAAGGCATTAATTCATATATAGAATAATATATTTGCTCATCCATTTTTTATAACCTCAATTATTTTTAACAATCCAGCTAAAAATATTACATCTTCATTTGCACCATAACTAAATGCCAATTCATTATCGGCTAATATCTGTATAATTTTTTTAATAGCTTTTACTCCAATTTTTTTTGTATTTTTAAAAATATTTTTAAACATCCATAAATTAAAACTTTTAGGATCAATTTCTCCAGTAAAAATCATATCTTTAATAATTATATATTTTTTAGATAAAATTAAATTAAAACATTTTTCATATTTATCTATATATTCATCTGTAGCATCTAATAAGCCCTTTCCATCAATTTTTGCTGTCTGCAAAAACTGAATCATACTACGAATATCTGGATAATAACGATCTATTAATTTTTTTCTAGCACTTATATCATCATTTATGTTTTCATTAATACATATGTTACTCAAAATTAACTCTATTTTATTTTTTGGTGGATTAGATAATTCTAAGCAAACACATCTACTTTGTATTGGTTCTATAACTTTTTCTAAAAAATTACAAGTTAATATAAAAAAACAATTATGGCTATATGTTTCCATTAAATTTCTTAATGCATTCTGCGATGTTTTTAACATACCATCAAATTCATCAAAAAATATACAACGTTTAACTCCAGATTTACTACTTTGAGACCTACTAAACATTTTAACCTTATCTCTTATTATTTCTATCTTTCTTTCATCAGATGAGTTTAATATAAGCTTATCGCATTCAATTTCATTAATTATTGCCAATGCTGTACTTGTTTTTCCAGTTCCTGGAGATTTAGATGAAAATAAAAAATGAGGTATAGATTTAATATTTTTTATATAACCTTTTATTTTATCTGTATGTTGGCTAACTATATCATCAACCTTTCTTGGTCTATATTTTTCTATAAATATTTGTTCTTTTAAATTTAACATTTATTCCTCTAATCAAAATATGTTGGCTTATTAAACAATACTACATTTAAAAATCTTTCAACATCCCAACGATATATTAAACAAGTTTTTCCATCAGAAGCAACGGCACATGTACTTCCTCTTAACATTTTCAATACTTTTTTATATATTCTTTCAACATTCTTTTTACCTGTTACTTTTTTAATATATTTTTTCATCTCTTCAATAGTTAACCCAAGCCTATAATCTCCAAAATCATTAATATCTATATTCATTTTTCCTCCTGAATAACTGGTGCAACCAATATAGTTATCGTATAATCTTTAATTTTTTCAGTTATAGTTATAGGATAATCAGACTTTATTAAAATATTTACTTCGCCTGATATATTTTCTATTGCATCTGTAAATGCTCTATTGAGTTTTAATTTTATACTTTCTTTAATATTTTCTTGTATTTTAATTTTTTCTGAAACTGAATTAAAACTTTCTGTATGAAAATAAAATTCATTTCCTTTAATTTTAAATGAAAATTCTGAACTTCCAACCATACTAACATTCTTTAAAAAGTTTTTTATTATATCTATATCTATTTTTATTTCTGTTCTATCTTCTAAATCTTTTGGATATTCTGGTGGCTTTTGTAATACATCTTTATCCATTAATGTTATTTGAACTTTTCTATTAGAAGACATAATTATTAATTTATTTTTTTCTATGCTTAATGTAAGAAATTCTTTACTAAAACCATCTAATAATTTTGCTATATCTTGTATATTATGAACAGCAACTTGTCCAATAGCATCATAATTTTCTACACATTTTGCATTAAGTATTGCATTTATTAATACATTATTGCTTGCAGATGTAGAACTAACCTTTATGCCGTTTTTAGAAAAGTCTAATATACATTCTGTTAAAGCAGATACACCAGACATTGATACTTTTTTTATAAAATTAATAAGCGTCTCTTTTTTTATCTTCATTTATTCCTCCTTTATTTACTGTAATAATTATTTTATCTCCAAATTGTTGTATATTATAAAATTTAAGTATTTGCAACGCAATTGAATCTGCTTCTTTACAAATATAATCTCTTATTTTTTTAGTAGCTTCTAATATTAAAGCTTCCTTTTTTTCTTCTATACTTTTTCTAGCAGCTTGTAATAATACATCTTTCATAATTTTACATAAATCTGTCATTATTCCCCCTTAACATTCAAAACTTTCATCCAACCCTTACACTTACAATAACAATCAACATCTTCATACCATCCATATTCATCATCATTTCTATTTATATCTAGTAAAAGCGTTCCTATTCTATAAAAATAATTTCCACATTTATCACACTTTAATCTAAATAAAGTCTTTTTCCTTTTAGACTTAATTCTTTTTATATGTTCTTTCCATGATTTTTCAATTTTAGGTTTAAACCCTCTAATTGTGTCCCAATAACATTTTTCCATTATCTCGCTATCTATTAATTTTGTATTATCAAATCTTCCTTCCCATTCTGGTATTAAAAAAACAGTTTCTTTTAGCTGTTCAGATATTTTTACTATTTTGTTTTTATCTATATTTAAATCTATATCTCCATACCATATTTTTCCGTAGTTTATAGTAAATAAATTAGCATTAAATAATACATAGTGTTCTGGATATTTTCTTCTATATGTGCTTTTAGAACCACATAAAAGCCTGCCACTATATCCTAAATGTTTTTGTGCAATTTTATTTACTTTATCTTCTGAAAATTCAGATGGATGTCTTCCGCCCTTAATATGTATAATATCCACTTCATTCCTCCATATTAAAATCTTTAAACATATTTATATTTTTAATCCAGTTATGAAAATCTATAATTTCATTGTCTGTTATTTTACCTAGTTTCTGTCTTTTTCCCCAAGGAAGAGAGGGAATGACAATATTCTTTTTATGTGTACCTTTTATTTCAGGCTTATGAAACATTGTAATAAAATTAAACACTTTGCAAAAACATTCACAACAAATATAATAATCGCCGTTGCACCTTCTTCCCGTTTCATAATTTTTAGCAGATAAAGAAATACGAATCTGCCAATCCCTCTCATTGCACATTTTACATTTCATAATATCTTCCTTGTTAAATCTCTATTTAACTTCTCTTTCTAAATACAACACCACTACTGGAACAATTTTTTCAGCTTCTGTTTTTGCTTCTACATTTTCTGCAGTTGTATAAAATGTATCAACTAATCTCCAACCATCTACTCCAAAAGCATTTAAAGCTTCTTCTATATTCTCTATAGAAAATCTTGATACTATAACTTTATATTCTACAGGTTTATTTTTTGCAAATACAACAGAAACAGATAACATTAAAATTAACACTATTATTGCTAATATTTTTTTCATCAAGCGATGCACCTCCTTTTGGTAAAGTATTCCTTTGGCAAGCCCCTTATCATCATCTTTTATTTATTTACATAGGCAGTTGATTTAAAAAAGATTGATGCCAACACATTAATTCCAAACGCTTGTAAGAAGTTAATTGGAGGCACGTTGAATAAGGTTGGCATCAACCAATTCCACAATAACATAGTAGGAAAAGCCAAGAAAAATAATATTGTTAAAACAATTAAACATCCTCCTAAAAAAACACAAATAGTATATACAGTTAAATTATCAAAAATTGATCTAATTTTAATCATTTTATCTCCTATTGATTTGTAATTGGTAAGTATTATTATGTAAGGTGTTATCTGAAGAATTTACAAAGATAGCATCTCTGCATGTTCTTGCTAATATTAAAAAAATTACAAATATAATTAAATATAAAATTCTCAAACATAAATTTTTAAACAAACTTTTTCTACTCATTCTTTGCCTCCATTATATTAGTTACAGGTTATAAAAATATTTATTCATTTTTTCTTAGATTTCTTTGGTTTTATATCATAAAGCCACACGCCTAAAATTAGATATACAATAATACCCATTAATATCGTTTTTATAAGATTTAACATTATTTTTCCTCCTTATATATAACCTTATCTGTACCCAACTCTACTAAAACATCTTTATTATTATTAAACCAATTTGTAAGTTGTATTTTATCTTGTTCTGATAATTTTCTTAACTCTGCAGAAACTTCTGTTAAACTTAAATCTTGCAATAAAAATTTTCTTAATGCTACAACTAAAGACATCATATTTTCTTCCCCCTATTTTAATATTTTTCTTTCTATATAAAAATTAAATCTCTCATATGGATTTTATTAATCCTTTGTTTAATATTTTTTATAGTAAATTTTATTAATTCAGAAATTCCAAATAATAATAAAAGTGGAGAAAAAACTATAAATGTTATAATTCCAATTAATACTATACAAGTATATTGCATAAATTTTATAAGTTCTTCATACAAAATTTCTATATCCTTATTTTTCATTTTAATCTCCTTTCAATTAATTTAACCAAAACATCTCCATGACAAAGTTTTGGCTTACAAAAACACCCTAAAATTTTTCCTTTAAGTTGTGATAAATCTTTCAATAAATATCTTCCCTCGCCATTAATTATCCAATTCATATATTTTTTAACAACCTCTTTTCTATTTCCATCTTTTCCTATTATAAATGGGTTACCCCACTTTGATGGACGACCTATATATACGTCAGAACGTGGATATTTTCTAATATTAACCACTTTAGTTTTCTTCATTTATTTCTCCTTAGTTCTAATAATTAATAATTCTTTAACTAAATCTCTAATATTTTCTAAATTTATTTTAACATTTGAACTTGCACCAGTTTTTAAATCTGTAAAAAATATCACAGAATCAGAGAAATTAAACATATCTTGATATATTCCAGTAAGTTTGATATTTTTTCCTAATATTTTTTGTTTAATTTCAAATTCAATATTATCTTGATTATTCATTTTTTTCCTCCATATTTTCTAGATGTAAAAGTTGATGTTTATTATACCAAACATATTTTATATCACTAGGTATATCTTTAAAATATTGACTATAATATTCTTTATTTTTTCTTAATAAATTTGATCTATGAGACCTTATTAATTCACGTGTAAACCACTTTGGACAACGCACAGAAAGCCCTAGAACAGCATTGCTTAGCCTTTTATAATGCTTTAAGCATTTAGTATTTGCATAACCCCTATCAGCCCATTCTTTAAGCATAGCCCGCAAATATACCTTTATTAAATAAGGTTCGTATCCCTTCCACATTTTAACTATTGGATGATTTTGCCAACCAGAACCATATAAACACGCATCGGCTATCTGCGCAGCTTCTACACGTTGTTTTCCAAGCCTTTGACGGTCTAAACACTTTGCCACCCTAGTTGGATCTTTATATGGTAAAAATGTCTGCATTAATTAATCTCCTCGCTATCCTTTTCAAAAGTATAAGTTCCTTTTTTTCCTAATTCTATTAAATATTCTCTTAAAATAACTGTATCTTCATTTTCTTCTAACTTCCCAATCCAACAATTGCCAGCTAATACAGCCAAAACCAAACCAAAAGAACAAGTATTAGTCTGATGAATAAACATTTTTTTATCAACGCCCAATTTATCTACTATTGCAAAAACTGATTTCATTAATTTATTATATGTCATTAGCTTTTCCTCTTATAATATTTACAAATATCACAATTTTCTGAATAAATATTTTTTAAACAATATATCTTAATTCCAAGATAAAACTTACAATTATAACAACGCTTTACTTTTCCTATTTTATTTCTACAACTTTGGCATAAATTCAACATAAGCCTTATCTTTTTTCCGCAAACATGGCATCTGTTAATCATTTTATGCCTCCTTTTTTGATATTTACCCTTACAATAATAGTATAATCGAAAAAGTGTGATTTGGCTACAAAAAAATTTATTTTTTTCTAAATAATTACCCTAATTTTACATATTATCTACTTACTCGTATTTTTGCTTCTGGATGTTCTGTAACAAAAAGTATATACTTTTTGAGACAAATATGACAGTCTATTTTTTCATTTTTTCTGTTTTGAACGTTGTAAACCCTTACGCCTAACCTTTATCGGCTTTTCTTCTTCTTCGTTGGGCTCTGATAGACTACTTTCTATATTTTTATAAGTTTGCCCAAATGGTTCTATAAGAATAGTTACTGTGCCTTGATCAAATTCTCTATGATATTTATATCTGCCATATTTATCGAGATATTTTTTACAATAAGCTAAAACCATTTTAAATGATTTCTTTCTTTCTAAGATGTTTCCTAATGATAGCTTGTGCATTTATTTTCTCCTTAATATTTTAATATCAAAATATTTATTACATTTTTTACAATATTGTGCCTTGCCGTTTTGCCAAAATTCAGAACCGTTTATAAATACAACTTCTATTTTATATAATTTATTATATAATTTTTCTTTGCACTTTGGACAATACATTTATTATTCCTCAAATTACTTTTGACACTAAATTTAATTTTGTGTCGAAAATAATTTATTCAAAAGCATAATAACCTTTAGTAATTAATTCTATATAATATTCTCTTAAAAAATTTGTATCTTTATCATCTAATCGTTTGATCCATAAAAGAACAATTAAATCTTGAACAACTTTTGGCATATTATGTTCTTTTATTTTTATAGTTAACGTATTTTTATCTATGCCAAGTTTTTCTCCTATTTTGTAAATAGCATTTATTAATTGTAATTCTGTCATTTTTATTTTTCCTCTTTTTTCATTCTTTCCCAAACATCATTTAAACAATTCGCTATTTTACTTTCCACTATTCTAGAATAATGTTGTTTATACCAACCTTCTATCATCCATTCTATTGGCGTTTGTTCGGCTGGTGCATATGTTTCGGCGACCTCGCATAAAATTGAAACTATAAAATCGTGAAAACTGGTAAATTCTTTTGTCATTTATTTTTCTCCTTAAATTAATTTAGTGTTTTTGCAAAAATTATTTATTATTGTATCTAAAACAATTTTTTTATAATTTCGTATTTCTTCTAATATTTTTTCTGCTATTATAATATCTAATAATCCACCACTTATACCTGAAATATTTATATGTGTTTTTTCTATAATATTAATTATTTTTTTTAATTCAGAATATGTCATTTATCCTCCTTTCTTAAAAATTGTGCTAACTTTAAAGATAAATTAATTATCGTTTCTTCATGAAATTTTACTTGTTCTTCTAGTATCTTTATTTTTTTCTCTAAAGCTAAATGTAATTGTGAAGCATATTCATAAGCGTTAATTGGTGTTACTCTGGCTTTTGAATAAACTCTTATTTTTGCTTTTTCTGGCATTATTTTCCTCCTTTAAATTTTTCTAAATATGTTCTTTTTATTGTCATAATAATAATTTTATTATCAAACCAGAAGTCCATACTTTTAGCAAAAAAACCAATCTTTTTTATTTTTTTTGCTGTTTTTTCTGAAACTTTTCCTTTCATAATCACTGTTATCTCTTGCACGATGCCTCCTTATAATATTCTTCTGCCCATTCTTGAGCATATGTTGTGCACCAAAAGAAATTCATTAATCTTTGATAATCATCTATTGCTTCTGCTTTTAGCATTGTTAAACTCCTCTTTATTTTATTTCCTTTTGTGCATATCCATCTTTATATCCTACAGCAAAGGCTTTTTGTAGTTGCTCGAGCAACACTTTTGCATTGACTAATTCTTTTTCTTCAAACTCTGAAAATGTTTCTATAAAGTTATCATTTTCATCATATAGGTTTACTTGAATATTGACTTTAAATTTCATTTCTTTCTCCTTTTTAATTTATTTATTTCTATATATTATTTTTCTTCCATCTTTTTGATTTTTTTTATTTTTGTTCCTTTTTTTGAAAATTTATTATGAATTATAAGTTTTATTTCTAAACCATTTTTAAACTCAATAAATCTTGTTTTATAAGCTATTGGATCTATTTTTTTGAAAACCCATGATGGGTCATAAGTTTTATTTCCAAATCTTATTCTAGGATAACATCCTCTTAAAAAATTATTATATAATTTTAATGCTTCTTTTTCTTTCATTCTACCTAACCTCCTATTTTGCTGACTCTTTTATTTCTTATTGCTTCAAAGTTTGATTATTCAGGTTAGATCAAGCATATGCTTAGATAAGTTCTTTTATATTTTCTCCCTGCCTCCAAGTCATTAGTTACAGAAAATCAAATTTTTTATTCATTCGGATTTGCTTGATAAAACCTGCATGACCACAGGTTTAATCTTGAAACGAATGATATTGTAGATTGTTGCTTGGGGCATATCGTTATTCTTTGATATTTCCTTGATCTTATCACCAGACATAAGATCTATAAAAATTGATTTATCTATCTCTCGCTCGAGCTTGCTTGTGATGTGATCAATGGTATCTTCCTGCATGAGTAATTCAAATAAATCTGGTTCAACCTCTCTTTGAATTATTCTAATGTATTTTAAATTGCTTTTATTATAACGAAATGATTCATTAAATAAACCTAATGAAATTGCCACAGTTTGAGCAAGGTTTTTATTCATAAATTCATTTAGAATAACACGCTTGAGCCTTCTTTTTACTGCACCTAATAGGTATGTGCTTATTGAACAATTAATATTCTCGTTATAGTTACCTAATAAAACTTTATAAATTGTAAGCCTTGCTTCTTGCAATAAATCGCCATATTCATTTAGTTTTAGCTTATCTCTGTATTTTTTAATAAATACTGTAACCAATTTATTAAT